>Ga0101941_1000213_pt1 | contig 134971 bp, 130 predicted proteins | sample DewCreD2012metaG_3_FD_75242 | JGI IMG/M metagenome (GOLD analysis project Ga0101941, IMG submission 75242) | Hot spring sediment bacterial and archeal communities from British Columbia, Canada, to study Microbial Dark Matter (Phase II) - Dewar... ... | reverse complement strand
TCCAGTACTACAACAACAAACGCATAAAGGCAAAACTTAAGGGCATGAGCCCGGTACAATACCGGATTCACACCCTTAAGGTAGCCTAATATATACTGTCTAACTCTTTGGGGTCACTTCACTACTGGACCGATGGCTTTATATGAAATGATCGCCAATGCGCCGCCAATAATTCCGGCAGAGAAGTTATTCACCAGCATCTCAAAGCCAGATCTAATCTTACCTTCAATTAAGGAATCAAACTTTTTAATTATCCAAGCCGAAGAGGGACCCACGAGCATTGCACCCAAGAACATGGGAATATCCGTGCCAACAATAACTCCCATCGTTCCGACAACGCCGATTACGCCACCTCTTGTTCCGTAAACCATATTACCGCCGGTGTATGCAATCAATAATGGCAGTAAATAGATGATCATCGGACCAACAAGCTTGGACAGATCTTCATTCGGAATCCAACCGGTAGGGATAAAGAGTGCCGTAATCAGTCCCCATGCAATAAAAGCACCTAAATTGGGCATCACCATACCGCTCAAAAATCGCCCAAAATGCTGCACAGATACTTTAAGACTTGCTTTCGGAGTTTCTGTCGCTAAATTACTCATCTTATAAATCCTCCTTATAAATGTTCCTTTGCATGATTACATGCAATAAGGGTTGCACAAGCATCTTAGAATAAAACGCTTTCACTGGAAAGTAAATGATATTCACTATTTGTCATATTCATTGCTGCCAATTTTTATTAAGTTGAATTTTGGGACAGCATTTCCCCGATTACACTTCGCGCTTCTTGCTCATCCGGACCACTTGTTATTAACGTAACAGTGTCACCGCCCTTCACTCTCAATTTGACAATCTCAATCATTTTTTTGGGATTTCCGTTTTTGATATTGTTGCTTCATTCGCTGGCTCCTCTCTTTTATGGTTTGTTGTTATCTAAAGGCTAATATAAAGCGCTTACATTTTCAATCTTAACTAATTTCTCAATTGTCTATTGAATGATGACATTTCTTAATAAGTTTTTAAATTACCAATAATGGTGACAAACTCTGCCCGAGTGGCATGACCTTCGGGGCGGAACGTGCCATCTCCATAACCACTAACGTAACCTTCTACCTGCATTCGATTTATCCACGGCGCGGCCCAATGATTGGCAGGTACGTCTTTATATGTAGACTCTACCGATTGACCTGACATCCTCAATGCTTTAGCTATCATTACCGCCATCTCCCCACGTGTAAGCGATTGTTCCGGGCGGAAGCTGTTATCAGCATAACCCGTAACAATACCCGCTTCTACCGTTCTACGGATTGACACATAAGCCCAGTGCGAAGAGTTTATATCCGTAAAACTAATATTCTTCGCTGTATTCAAACCGATTGCTTGAGATATAAGAACAACAGCTTCAGCTCGACTTATAGCTTTATTCGGACGGAAGGTATAGTCCCCGTACCCACTAATAATAGATTGATTTACCAGACTAATAATACTATTCTCAGCCCAGTGTGATTTAATATCATAGAATCCTGCAATTAGTGGTTCTGCATGAACATCTAATTGGTACAGCATATGATCAAACCCTTGATTCGCACTTAGCTTTACATAGTAAGTGCCCTTGAGAAGTACCTGTTGAATGCTCAATTCACGCTGCTCAAGTGTATTTATATTAATTAATAATTGGTTCAGCTTACTATCAGACACAGCCATAGACATCACAACATCATCTGGTATATCCTGCAATCTCAGGGTAACATAGCTATCGGCTTCAATGTCGAATGTATACCAATCCACGTCTGTGACTTTATCAATAACACCTTGATAATCCTCATTAAGCGTTAAGGTAGTCGATCTAAAATCAAAATTATTAGGTTCATTCTGATCAATAAAGGTTACTGCATAGTCTAACTCCAACGAATATTCACCCCTAACAGGATAGGCCTCCTCAGAGATCACATCACTTATAAGCAAGTAATACCGTCCTGGTGTAACGTCAGTGGTGATCCTTTCTTGAAAGCCCTTGCCATAGTAATCCCTAATGATTTGTTCACCGGATGGTTTCATTAGTAGCAGGGCTACATCCATACGTGTGGTATCCGTGTTAATCCTAACATTCAACGAACCAGAATCCTGTATATCGATAGAGAACCAATCTTGATCATTCAATTGATGGAAGGTACCATCTAGAACACCCGAATTGGGCGGAATTGAATATGCCTTATATTGTCGATCATTATCTTCAAAGTCATCTTGGATTATTCGGAATGAGGCTGTTAATTGATACGGATGTACGGTTTCCACACCAGGGCTCGTATGTTTGACAAGTATTCGGCTTCTTCCCTTACTAATCGTGATTTGTAACGTTTCCTTATCTTGAGGTTCGTATACGGTTCCTTCATCTTGGTCCGAGGCGTAGTGAATGATCGATATTGGGGGTCCAGTGGGATCCATATACTCGAATAACAGATCGATAGTCCCATCATATTCGGAATCCATGTAATACCAATCTTCATCCAAGCCTGTACTCAGCTCCCCGAATATCATGGAATCAAGCGGTAGCTTGCCAGCCTGCTCACTTACGTTATTAGGCTCATACATATCGTTGTTGTAAACGTTCTGCAACGCAAGATCCGCCCTTAACAATCCATAACCGGAATAAGGATCCCAGCCTTCACTCTCTATATCCTCGGTGGTTTGACGAAGATGATTACGAATTTCGTTCGGCTGCATCTCCGGATGCTGGGACCACAGCAATGCAGCAGCACCAGCTACTTGTGGAGCGCTCATGGATGTTCCCTGATTATAGATATACCCTCCGCCCATCGCCGTGGTATACACGCTCCATGGTGCTACAATATCGATCTCTGGACCATAATTCGACTCAAGCATAACCCGATTATCTGAACCAGCCGAGCCCACAGCGAATACGGTTGAGAAGGCCGCCGGATATCGGACAACACTCCCTTCATTACCCGCAGCGGCTATTAATAGAACACCTTTATCTGCGGCATACTCGGAAACCTCCTTGAGAAAGGGTGAGAATCGAATAAGGCCCACGGACAGAACAATGATCTTCGCCCCATGATCTACCGCATATAGAATACCCTCACCTAGCTTATCCTCCTCACCTTCGCCCTCACCATTCAAAGCCTTAATGGGCATGATTCTTGCATTCCATAGTAGCCCACTTACTCCAATTTGATTGTTCCCTCTTGCCGCCAACACACCAGCCACATTCGTTCCATGCCCATGATCATCCTGTGGTAATTGTCCGTAGTTAATCAGATTCGCACCGGGAATTAGGTTGCCCTGCAGGTCTGGATGCTCTAAATCAATTCCTGTATCAACGATAGCTACGGTCATTGACATGTTCTCAGTGGTCATATCCCATGCTTCATTCGCATGGATTTGCTGAAGATAATTCTGATTAATGAATAACTCATCATCCGGTGCTGCTAGTAGATCGATCTTCTGATTATGATGAAAATATTCAACGCCAGGATCCGCACTCCATCTATCGAGCCATTCCGTTAATTGGCTTCCATTGGATGGACGAACAACATATGCACCCACATTCTCCATATTAGAAATAACATCGCTTGTTTCTAGGAATTCTGGATGGACACCATCGTTCCACTTCACAATCCATGAATCATTCGGCTTTAATACCCTTCCTTCAGGGACTGATGGGAGGCCAGAATGGAAACTATCAATTGGAACAGCTAGCAATGATATAATCATCGCTACACATAGAGTAAACTGAGTTATTCTTTTCATAAATATATCCCTTTCGAGAATAAAAGAGCCGACAGACTATGTGACTATATGAATACAGTCGTTCTAGCTATCGGCTTATGTATTTTTTTGATCTATTATAATAGTACTCGAATGCTCACTTGGCATCAAGAGTATTAGAACTCTTCTTCGACTAGATCAGAATTAACTGCAATCGCAGCTTGACTTCCTTGTCCTGCAGCAATAATCAACTGAGATGGACCGAAGCGAGAGGTATCACCAGCTGCATATACGTCCTTCACGGTGGTTCTTCCCAGATCATCCGTAATCAAACCGCCCCACTCATCCAACACACAGCCTAATCGTTCAGCGAAGGATGCTCTCTGTGACCATATGGGCGATGCGAAGCCTCCAGCCCTAGTGATTCGACTTCCATCGGTAAATTGCACTTCCTCTAGCATACCGTCTGTACCGGTGAATGCACGAATGGGTTGCTCTATGACGCTTAATCCTTTGGCTAGTAGTATTCCGGCTTGCTCCTTTGAGAGATTCGAATGGCCGTTTGTACATACCACGAGATCCTTGCTCCAGTTATAAACGACCTTCGTAAAGTGGAATAGTCCTGGATGCTCCGAGACCACGATAAGTGGTTGGTCCTGCAGCTCCCAGCCGTCACAATACGGGCAATTGAACATACTCTTCCCATAAAACTGATAGAATCCTTCGATCTTAGGGAACATCTCTCCGATACCGGTAGCTAAGATCAGCTTTCTAGCTTGTAATTGTATCCCAAATTCTGTTGTAATGTGAAACTGTGTCTCCTCCTTGATCACATCTGTAACCGTAGTAGACCAATGATGAACTGTGGGATACCTTAGCACCTCTTCATAAGCGATACGTCGAAACTCAGTCGGCTTGATCCCATCTCTAGTGAGAAAACCATGGGATTGATGTGTGACTGCATTTCTGGGTTTAGCATTGTCGATTAAAGCAACTGTTCTTCTCGATCGTCCAAGCACCAATGATGCATTCAAGCCCGCCGGCCCACCACCAATAACAGCACAATCATAGATCATATTGGTCCTCCACAAAGCTTTTTTGATTTATGCTACCAAAGCCCCATAGACTAATCAAGAAAATTTGGGTTATTTAACCCATTATATGATATCCCGCATCCACATGCAGCACTTCACCGGTTACTCCTCGCGAGAGAGAGCTTAATAGGAACAGTGTGGCATCTCCTACCTCATCTTGATCAACATTCCGACGTAGAGGTGCCCTCGATTCAACCGTAGTCAACATATCGTTGAAGCCGGACACACCTTTGGCGGCAAGCGTACGAATGGGCCTAGGGTGAGATCGCATTCACACGTATGTTGTATTTGCCTAAATCTTCTGCTAGGTATCGGACACTCGCTTCTAAAGCTGCTTTTGCCACGCCCATTACATTATAGTTCGGTACTACACGCTCTGCTCCCAAGTAAGATTGGGTAACAATGCTCCCGCCTTCGGACATGATGGGTTTCGCTTCCCATGCAATAGCAACCAATGAATAAGCACTTATACTCTGTGCCATGAGATAACCATCTCGTGACGTCTCCACATATTCTCCCTGTAGCTCATCCTTATCCGCAAAAGCAACGGAGTGCACAATGCCGTGGATGACACCTACTTTAATAGAGTTAAAGGCTTCCGCGATACTCGCATCATCGGAGACATCACAGGTTACGATCATAAGTGGAGCAATACCCTCTTGCCCTAGTAGCGTGGTGAGCTTCTGAAGTGATCGTTCCTTTCTATAGGCAAAAATAAGATTCGCTCCAGCTGCATGTAAGGACGTCGTAACTCCCCATGCTATGCTTCTCTTGTTCGCGACACCCATGACTACAATATTCTTCCCCGTCATTAGTTGCTGCATTGTACACCTCCCGAATAATTACTCTCGTTAATCAATCTTATAGCTCTGTTGGCTCATTGATCTGCTCATCCAGATGAAGCTCCATTAGTTGTCCGGCGTGCACAAGTCCCGCACCAAAGCCATAGAGAAGAACACGTTGACCATTATGCACCTTCCCCTCTCGAATACCCATGTCCAAGGCGAGGGGAATGGTAGCTGCCGATGTATTGCCGTAATTCGTTAAGCTGTATAGGGTTTGTTCCATCGGATAATGACACTTCTCACAGATGGGCTCAATAATTCGCAGATTAGCGCTATGTGGAATGAACCAATCTACATCACTCATTGGAAGATTCGATTTATTCAATAACTCCTCAATGCCCTGAGGAACAGTCCTTAATGCCCAGCGCAGCACTTCCCTTCCGTTCTGAACGAGAAATTCAGAGTCCACTAACTCGATGTCATTGATTCGGCTGGACAAACCTCTACGGTATATATGCTGAGCTCCCCTGCCATCGCTCCCTAAGTGGAAGTTAATGAAGCTGTCAAATTTATCATCACTTTCTACCAACACCGCCCCAGCACCATCCCCAAAAAGAATACAGGTGCTCCTGTCCGTATAATCAGTTATCTTGGATAATGCATCAGCACCGACGACCAGTATCTTCCGATGCAAGCCGGAAGCAATTAATGCATGAGCTGTATGAAGGGCATATACAAAACCCGCACAGGCTGCATTCAAATCCATACAGCCTGCGGTCGGACTGATGTTAAGCCGTTCTTGGATTAAACAAGCTACACTGGGAAATGCAAAGTCCGGGGTACTCGTAGCAACGATAACCATATCTACATCTTCAATCGTTTTGTTATATCTATGGATCAAATCCTTTACCGCCGAAACACATAAGTCACTGGTAAATTCCTCGGAATGACTGATTCGACGTTCATGAATGCCCGTGCGCTGTACAATCCATTCATTGGTCGTTTCGACCATGCTCTCTAGATCAAAGTTGGTTAATCTCTTCTGCGGTACATAAGTACCGATCGATGTTATCCTTGCACCCATACGATCTCACCTCACGGAATTATTTAGAATCTAATACTAGTACTTGGTACTAAATTATAGCATGGATCCCTTTTTAAAGATACATAAAACCTTAGTTATAGATGGGGAACCTCCCTTACCGTTCACAAGTATGGCTATCCAGCTAAGGAAAACCGTTCAAAACTGAACCGTCCTTTGGCGCAAAATCATACTATTGAAATCTTCATCATTATCTAATTTAATATCGTATCTACAACTAATCTATCATTACCCTTGCTCAATCAATCAATTACTTGTAAAACTACAATTAAAAATTACTTATTGCGATCATTATCGAGTGTTTCTGTGAATTAGGTGTACATCGTTACTATTCCGGCTGAATCTACCACCATTAAAGAATTTAAGTGTATAATGTCGCTATTCTCACAGCATTAACCATAGTGAGCTCTTGGAGCTCCTCGAAAACTTATAAATGTAAGAAAAACCATCAGATGGTCTTCATGAAGAAAGTGTCTCACCCAAAGCTCGACTACAAAAGTACAACTGAATTTCAGCATATGAGCATAATCAACCAACAGAATACATCATGCAGCTGAAGTAAAGTGGCACCTACCCTGTATGTTTCCTCTCTTTGCCGCCGCACTCGTAACCCTCATTTTCTCATTATTGGCAATCGACACTGCGACCATAGGCTCCATACCCTCTTCTACCGCTAGCTCAAGCACCCTCGCCATGTCACCTAACTCATACGCTATTGCTAAATTCCTCAGAAGCCATTTGTTGTCTACCTCATGAGGCAAAGAAAGAGTATTCTCCTCTAGCTCACGCTTAACACCTTCTACCGATTGCCGCGCACGGTGCAGCGCCGCTTTTACCGCGCCTTGAGTAGTTTGTAGACAATGAGCCGTCTCCATAATGGAGAGATCGTAAACATCCTTTAATAGGAATACCGCCCGTTGTAAGGGAGTCAGATGTTTCATTAATGCTTGGAATATGATCTCCAATTGTAATAAATCAGAATCCGGCTCCAGTTGGGGCTCTTTTCTCTGCAGGTCCATATATCTCATATATAACTTGTACTTGCGAGCATGATCAATCCAAGCATTTCTAGCTATTCTAAGCAACAGCGCTTGAGGGTTAGCATGATCATTAAACTTCCATACAGACAAAGCCTTTGTCCATGCTTCTTGAGCTAGATCCTCAGCGTCCCAATGGTTCTCTGTGAGGGATAGGCAATAGCGCTTTAAAGATTCTTGGAGCTTAGCGACCATGGTATGATCCACAATAATTCCTCCTTTGACCCTAACAATTACATACAATAGTAAACGATTTAACCATTCAAAAGGATACGCAGTAACACCAAAATTCACTCCGTATCTTTAGAATACCACCATTCGTTTACTACACGTATGCACGAATATTATATCCACACGGAGGTTATTGCATGAGTAATTATGTCCCCTATGTTCTGGAACAAACCAGTCACGGTGAACGGACCTACGACATATACTCCAGACTATTAAGAGATCGAATCGTATTCCTAGGCTCCGCCATCGATGACCAGGTAGCCAATAGTATCGTAGCACAGCTATTATTCTTAGCTGCCGAAGACCCAGAGAAAGAAATTAATATGTACATTAATTGTCCTGGTGGTTCGACAACGGCGGGCTTCGCCATATTCGATACCATGGAATTCGTTAAGCCTGCTGTTCATACGATCTGTGTTGGGTTCGCCGCTTCCTTCGGGGCACTTCTCTTGTTGGCTGGTGCTCCAGGCAAACGGTTCGCTTTACCCAACAGTGAAATTATGATTCATCAGCCACACGGTGGCGCACAGGGACAGGCAAGCGACATTGCCATTAGTGCTAAACGAATTCTGCAGGTTCGCGCCAAAGGCGTCGAGATTACTTCAGAAAGAACAGGGCAGTCCATAGAGAAGGTTGAGAGGGACATGGATCGAGACTTCTTCATGACAGCCCAAGAGGCTCTGGACTATGGGATTATAGATCAAGTGATAAATAGGGCCTGATATCGAATATAGTCAATCGAACTGACTATATCGAAGGAGGAGCTACAATAGTAAAGACAATATTGAGATTGTCCGTTCTATTATTAAAAAGTATTGGAATGAAGGTGAATTTGATTGTACTCATCAATTCCTAAGTATGGATTATGTTGATCATTATGCGTATACCCAGAGAATTGATCAGGAAATGCTGCATGTAGAACACGCGCTATATTCTCTAGTCCATCACGATTATTAGAGATAGGTTTTGATGATGTACGGCCTTCCCATGGATTCATCTTCCAAAGACTTTCCCAAGGCGCTACTACTGGCAAAGAAATAGCCGAGCATATGGGGATCACGAAGCAAGCAGCAAGTATTACGATAGATTTGGAATCACATGGTTATATCCAACGGCAATCACATCCTGCAGATCAAAGAGGAAAGCTCATCACCTTGACGGAGCGTGGCTGGGAATGTATTCGTGCGACAGTGAATATCTTCTCTTCCGTAGAGAATCGCTGGGAGGAAGTCCTTGGTGAAGAAAGAGTAGAGCCTTCCGTTCAGATCTGCGGAAAATCGTCTACTCTTCCACTGATTCTCAGTCGTTTACATTCCGACCAGTTTGGTATGACACAGCTCTTGAATAACCTTAAATCAACAATACTTGGTGAAATTCATTTTATCGAATTAACGCGTCCAACGAATAATCCCCAGCACCTATCAGAGCAACACCAATGGCTACGACAAGCATGACAAGCGGAAACTCATACCCATTCGCTGTATTCCAGACTCCGTTCTTAGCATGCACCTTGAATGTACCAATCATAACTAAAGCGATAAGCAAGCTGCCCACTGGAGTTAATAAACCTACGGCAAATAGAATTCCCCCGACCAATTCCATAAGACCAGCTAGCACGGCCATGAACACACCCGGCTTAATTCCTTGCGAATCCATCCAACCTCCGGTTCCTTTGGGACCATATCCACCAAACCACCCAAACAATTTCTGTGCGCCATGCCCGATGAATAAAATACCAACTACCACACGAATCAACAATAATCCTAATGCTACCATAACAATCACTCTCCAATTATTTTTAGTTTAATAATCTTTAATTAAAGATATATAGTAAAAAAATATACAATATCAAATTCTTCCACATCTACTTTCCCACTCTTACCTTTAAACTACAGATTTATCCTTTACGATAAAGTGGATAATTTACTTCTGTTGGAACTTCGATCAGAATCAATCGTAGAAGATCCTCACCCGTATTAACAATATCTACCATAGTCTGGTTCTGTGCTGCACCAATAATGAAATCCTTATGCTGAAATTGTACAGGCTGCCTTGATTGTTCCGAAGAAGACCATGTCCCTTGCCCACGAATAGCTAATGCAGTCAATGTATAACCGGCTGATATATGATGTTGATATTGAGCTTCGCTAATCACTTCAACATCCCACATCCTAATATCCGCTACTAATTTAATAGGAGCGTTACTCCCAATAACCGTCTTCACTTGGAATCCTTCTGCATGGCGTTCAATCGGGAACTCTCCATGCTCATGCTGTCGATAAGTTGGCTTTCTCTTTATGGCTTCGTTTAGTTCAGGCTCGAACCAAATTTGAAAAAGTTCCGCATTTGCACTTATGCCTTCTTGATGACTTACTCCCGTACCGGTTTGCATAATCTGTGCTCCTCCAGCCCCCACCGTGCTGTTCGTGCCTAACGTATCCCCATGATGGGCTTTGCCTTCAACTACATAAGTCATAATCTCAAAGGCTTGATGCGGATGTAGTCCGATAAAACCTTCTGCATCTGTGGTAGTAGCCCACGCCCAATAGAATAATGGACCTACTCGCTTAACTACCGCACCATCACCTGGAAAGCCAATCGGCTTCTGTTCTGTGATTTTGCCCCCGTCAAACTCTCCAATCCCCTGCATGGCAGGTGTGTATACTAGTGCTTGCATATTCAGTCCTCCTTAAAGTTTTGTGAAGCAAAACTACTTCGTAAGCATAAGCTTAAGTTTTGTGAAGCAAAACTACTTCGTAAGCATAATTGATGACAACACGACGCATCTTATCAGTGCTATCGTAGCTAGCCATGCTCCGCTCTCTTCCCCAATTTCTTGATCAACTCTATAGCTGTCAGCTTTTCTTCAGGAGATAGTCCATCTAATAAGTTATGGATGGTAGCAGCATGTTGGGGGAAGATCTGATCGAAGAAGGTATGGCCTGCCTCCGTGATCTCCGCATAAATCACTCTTCTATCTTCTGTACATGGCACACGCTTCAAAAACTGTTTCTTCTCTAGCTTATCAATGTTGTAGGTTATGCTTCCGCTAGTAATAAGAACCTTCTCTCCGATTTGCTGTAATGGTATTCTTCTCTTCGTATACAACAATTCGAGTACCATAAACTCAGAAGGCGACAACCCATATTGCTTCATATCTCTAATCGCGTGATCATTAATCGTTCGATACGCTTTAGAGAGAACAACAAATAATTTAAGGGATCTCGCATCATCTTCTTCAATGTGGTGTGGCATGCTCACTCACCTCCTAATATCTTTATATTAAATATCTTAAATTAAAGATATATGATTTATTCATCCGTGTCAAGAGTTATTTATTCAATAATTCTTACTAGATCACCGATATGAATAGCGCCTTCTCTCTCTACTGAGCAGACAATACCCCGCATTCTTCGGGCTGCAGCAACGAAGCTTTTCTGAATTGTGGATACTCCAAAGATGCTCTCAATGATTTTACCAGGACCCATGCATGGTAAGTTTTCACCTTCACAAATCAGTCCAGCTCCACCGGGAAAAATCAACCTTGATCCCTGGGGCAGCTCGGTTAATCCTTCTATTCCAGCTACAAGTATATTAGCCCCCAACCATTCAGACTTCAGTTCAGGAATCCCCATCCGCTCTGCAATCCGTTTGCAATCCTCCATGGACACTACACTAATCTGCCGACGGTTAGCAATCAGAGTACCACGCGGATAGATCTTCTGCCGTGTATCTGCCGGTCGTAATAGTCCATAATGACGGTCACCTAGTATTCCAGCAAGCTCAACATGAATCATCGAGACACAACGTGTTACGAAGGTTGACGGATCCTCGGCAGTCATTACCGCCTGTACAGCTGTCTCTCTTACTTTCATCGCCATTAACTTTTCGCCACCATTTCTGAGATTCGCTGTTGTATGGCTTCCATCGCATTTCTTACACGCTGTACTTCTTCTTCTGACAGAGCCGCTACAAAATATTCCTTGATTCCTCGAGCGTATACGGGCCATGCTTGGCGCAATTGAGCTTCTCCCTCTGTGGTCAGAACCGCATATGCCCCACGTCGATCCTCTTCACTCTTCTCTCGAGTAATCAAGCCCTCTCGTTCCAGACGGTGCACCAATCGGGTAATACCACTTTTCGTCAGAATGATTTTATTCGTCAATTCCCCTAGCCGCAGCTTGTGTTCAGGTGCTTCGAACAGAGCAATTAGTACATCATAAGTCGTTAGAGGGACTCTTCTCTGCTCAGCTAAATCCCGCTCTATATGTTCAATAATATGTGCATGCGCTTTAATGAATCCCCGCCAAGCGGCAAGCTCATTATCTGCAAGTCGTTCCATCGGCAACCACTTCCCTTCTAAATTAAAAGACAACTTTAATATATATCAATATTGTTGACTGCGCAACAAAATAATGGTTGACTGCGCAACTAAATGATGATATTCTATGTTCTACAAGTAGTTGATTGCGCAACTAAACTCTACTATTACACACACATCGAAATGGAGGTATTTCAAATGTCTAAGGTTAAAGTGACCAAGTATGACGAGGGCCCTTATGTTCTCCAGGGCGAGTTCGAACTAGTTGATGGTAAAGGTAATGTCTTCGTCACAGGGGACACTATGGCGATCTGCCGCTGTGGTCAATCTCAGAAGCAGCCGTTCTGCGACGGCACTCACAAAGCCCGGGGATTTGTTGAAGCTTCTGAAGCTCGATAAGCTATATCGAGCTGATGATTCCCTTCATGCTGGGTAAACTAGATCTTGGAGGTGATGATTCATGACGAATGAGAAGCCTGATAAGGGTAAGGTAGAATTCCATGAACCGGCAGTCAAGGTTGTCGCATCAATGAAGGAAGACGAGAACATGGAAGAGAAGATCAGAGAAATGAAAGCGAATGATGGGTATACCGATTATTGTACGGATGATAAATAGGTCACCTAACACAATAACCCTTGCACTCCATTGAGGAGATGACAAGGGTTTTCGCTGGTACGCTGACTTGGACCTGAACCTAGATTACCATGGATTATCTTTTTCTACAGATGAAAAGCTATATCTATTTCTTTAATCTTAGCCGTATCAATAGGTACAACATCACCTAGACACTGGGTAGATATGATCGCCTTCGCACTGTATTCTGCAACCTCAAGGCGGTCAAATGCATTCAATAAGCTATGACCTGTGGCAATCACACAGTCATTCTCAAACAAAACAATCGGTGTGTCCTTATTGAATACTTCAGCCGTTAATTCCATTGATAAATAAGTGGCACCAAAGGGCAATTTGGGCATACCTCTAAGCAGGATATAACTTTCAGGAATAATTCGAGAATCAAATATGCTAGAAGTAACTGCGAATGCCATAATATTAGGTGGATGGGCAATAATAATAGAATGAACATGAGGCTGCGTTTGATATATCAGCTCATGAAGTCGGACCGATCTGCTTGGAATCTTACCAATCTCTCTGAGGCCTTCATCTACTCTCACAAGATCATCTGGTTCTAAATATTTTCTGTCCAACCCATAGGGAGTAATAACAAAAGACTTCTCTCCTACTCTCTGCGAGAAGGTACCTTGTGTACTGGTGAACAACCGTTGATCGTATGCACGCTTAATCAATTTGCACATTTCACGACGGATCTCCCTCTCCTCGGCACTATATCCTGAAGGAATAAACTCATTTAACTTAATTTCTCGCTTCTTCTCTAGCTTCTCGGGTGAAAGTGTTACAAGCTTACCGATTCGATTAGCTTTTATCTCGAGTCTTGCGCAATAATCAAGTGTTTCGAAAGCCTTAAATGCTTCGAATAAATCACTTTTACCAATCACAACCCCGTGGTTCTCCAGCATGACCGTATCGATCCCTTGCGCAAACACCCTTGCTATATTCTCTCCGAGCTGAACGCTGCCTGGTAGCCCATATTCGGCCATGCCTACCTCACCACAAATCAAATAATCATTGGGCAACACATGCAGATTAGGTATTTTTCTTACGATGCTAAAAGCAACCAACGCGGGTGGATGTGCATGCACAACTGCTCTTACATCCGGTCTAGTCCGATAAATCAGCTCATGGAATGGAAACTCACTCGATGCCTTGTGATTACCGACCAGTTTACCATCTGGCTTCACGCATATAATGTCATCGCGGGTCAGTGAGCCTTTATCAACTCCTGCGGGAGTAATCCATATATCTCCGTTATCATCAAGAATGGATAAATTACCCCCAGATGTTGTTGTCATACCGTACCCATAAATTCTTTCCATGATCATAATAATTTGATCTTTGGGATGTAACATATCAAATTGCATGACTTCACCTCATTCATCAGACTTCTAACCTCAGTTTACGAGAATATGTCAGCTTCTGATGTGAGAAAAGTCACCTATTCTGCATGTGGAAAGCCCTTGTTTCTTAGCGGTCTAGGCTTATCTTCAGTCTGTTCCATAGCTCTGATGAAGCTGCTCCATCCGCTTACGATTAACACCCCAATCACCCCTCCCGATTCTGGATGAGGAACGGAAGTGAATTTTTTTGTTGTTCCTATCCATATAAAATTCTACATCATCTACAAAACGGAAAATACGTGAGGTAAACTCGGCACGAATATAGTTTTCCTCCACAGAGATCAATTTAGCTCTTTCCTCTGATTGTAGAATTTCAATTAGTCTACTCATCGCCAACTCATCTGGCACCGTATACGTCCAAGGCTCTATAAATTGGTAACTATTTAAATTCGAGGCTTGGGAGGATACACAATTATTTTTTTCTCCACATGCTGCAAGTTTTCCACCGTTAATACCATTTGCTCCAGAGCTTCCTTTACCAGAGATATATCCCCCAATAAACCCGCTTGTTATCAAGACTGCTATGATTCCAGCTATAATGAACATTGTTACTAGACTCCTCCTATTCCTAATCACAATCACCTGCTCTTAGTATTATCCATGCATCACACATTCTTAAGTATTGTAACATTTCTTGATAAATTCACGTTATTAGAAGTGGAGGTGTTCAATATGAACCATACATCGAAAAAATGGACAAAGCTATTACTTACTACAACTATGGTAATAGCACTAATGACGGCCTGCAGTAGCAATGGAGATAATCCCACCATAGCGCCTAACGAGGCAACGCCAACTCAAGCGACAACAGGCACTAACACTGGCACAGGCGAAACGAATAGCCCAGCCGAAGAGTCGGCGAACCCAGTAGAAACGAAGCAAGCTGAAGGAGAATATGTTGGACAGGCTGATTCCCATACAGTAGAGATCAGAACTGCTAATGGAAGTGCCAGCTATCAGCATGACGAAGGATTACTAGAAGTGATTACAGAGCTCGCAACCGGAGATAGAGTCTGGTTTGAATATACAGTGACCGAGCTTGAAGGTGATACTGCAGCAACTCAGTTGACTCTCACAACGATTAAAAAAGAAGACATATCAGGTGGCAAAGGTACGCAGAGCAAGGATACAACACAGACGACCAATCTCCCGGCAACCAAGGAATTCACATTAAATTTGGAAGGTATGGAGGAGGTTCGTACTGCTACACTTGCCCAAGGTGATGGTTATGCCTTATATGTGTTCGAACACTTCAGCTTTGATGCCAAGTCTAACAGACTAATGATGGACATAGACAACCGATATTATGTGGATATCCAGAAGCTTCCTTCCAGCTATAAGCTGGAGGATATTAAGATAGAGGCCGAGGAAGAATTAGCTTCAGTTGGAGAAGTGCTGCGATTGGAAGGTGAGGAAATCAATCCTGATTTAGGTGGTGCGTCCTTATTCCTAATCGGTAGTAATGACCAGCTCATTCAAGAGATCATTGTTAAAGTAGTGGATGGTACGGGATATCTATTCCATGTAAATATGCCACGAGGCGAAGCATCCGAGGGCTTCGGTCCGCTTGTATTCACATCATTAAGCTCTATCACTAATCAGTAGCCCTTTGTCGGAGCCTCAAGACAGCTCCTTGTTTATTAAATAATCATAATTAAACAAATAGTGGTGGTGCAGGGTTACCCCTGTACCACCACTATTCGTTCTGTGCTATCTTTAGTAATTTAGCTCAGCATAGTTTAAAAAAGGATCAAACGTTCCTTATTTTCTGTAATCCTCCGTATTTCGAAGCATAAGCGACTTTATGGAAAGATTATTATGGAAATTGGATGTAAGCTTTCCCTCTTCGATTTGAGCGATGGAGAGCCGCAATAAGACGAGAATACCAAGGTTGTCCCTCGCACGACATTCCCCTAGACTTAAAGTAATTCAACCGAAGGAGGAATGCATGATGAAACATCCTAGTTATGTTATTGATCAAACGAAAGTACTAACAGTGAACAATGCTCTTGAAGTACGCGAGAAATTAGAAGAGCTCATGAACGAGGGTTACGCCAAAGGCAACTTATTCGTAATTACACATGACGACCGTAGAACGGATAACATCAGCGAGCATACCGATGCGGAGAAGATTGGTATCTTAGAGGAAGGGCCGATTACAGCGATCGCCAACCTATTCCGTTCCAGAGGAGATGAGCTTCGTGCGAAGCTGCGAAGCGTAGGTATTAGCAAGGAGCATGCTGAACAGTTAGAGCGCGAGTTAGATAAGGGTCTAGTCGTTATTGTCGCTTGGGGAGGCACCCTATTCGATAATAATGAGTACGATCGCCAAATCACTTATTACTGGCCATGGGTGTAAAAAGCTCATGGAAACAACACATAATTGATAACAAATGACAGTGACGTTCAACAAGAATTTAAAGCACTAGATGCTATTAATAATAATATTGACGATATCTATAATCAGTTGAAGCAAGCAGTAGGCGTTGAACAAACAGTCTTGTTCAAGCTTCAATGGGATGTCTATGCGGATGCATTTCAAGACTATGCCATTTCTGTAAAACTCAAGCAGTGGTTGAGCAGACACAAGCACGTCGAGATTTGAGCAGTAGCCAAGAAGAAGTTTTTGATTTTTTCCAAGAGTGGAATCTGGTGATTGATTCTAGTAATGTTCATCTCGTGTTAGAGGCAGTTACCGAGCAATTGACAAAAGCCATGGATGAGTATGCACTCGGCCAATATACAGATGCATACCGAACAACACGTCAAGCTTACAGTCAAGCCAGTCTATTCGGAGAACAGCTCGCTGATGCACTAGCAGCCAAATATAACGAACAATATGCAGGCGATGTGTACACTTCAGCTTCGGATTATCGCCTACGATTAGCAAGAGAGCTTGGAGAACATGCTTTTTTGATCAATATTGCTATGACGAACAACCACTAGTAAATATGCTCAGGGTTACGATTCCTTAAGAGAAGCTTACGTGAACGCTTTCGAAACAATCCGTAGTGATGATCAGGCAACCTATGCAGGAAACACAGTTGAATTGGAAAGCGGACTGATCGTACAAGATCAGCAAGTGAATGTACCTTTAGGAGCAATCGCTGAGCTTCTTACACAATAACACATCAGTGCAATAACTCAAGAATGGACCGGCCAATTGGTCGGTTTATTCTTTCTTGGGTGCTATCCGCATGACTACATACTTCGTAAGAATACCAGCAATGATGTAATGTACTAGTGTCTCAAGGATTGTATCACGGTTCATACCGATGAAGGCACTGCTGGATGCTCCTTAGCCATCGGAAGCTGATCCATAAAACCTCTCTCAATCATCTGATTAACGCTATCCTCTCCATATTGCAGAGTTTCAGCCATCAAACGCATAAAATGGGTACCTAGATCTTTCCTCTGCACACTTGAAAGCGCCAGTCCATAACGACCGGAAGCCGCTGCCGTTAACATGGTCATCTTAAACATCATTAATCGATCTGAGAATGGTGATACCGTTGTATCCGTGAGCTCACTTTCCCAGGTAGGTATCTTCGGTAGATCATTCGCAGTCAGTATGGACTGGAATATGTCCAGATGCTTTTGGTACATAGCTATCCCACGTAGGAAATGATTCTTCACTTCTTTGGATGGTGTAATTTGACTCATGACCTTCGAGAACGTTTTATGCATTTCAATCGATTTGAAATTATATGCAAGCTGGGCGATCTCTTGAGAGTTGATTAGACGACGATCGGCAAACCATCCGGCTAGATAACTTTGTTTACTGACCTTCTCCACATGTGTTGGTGTGGGGATATGGATTTCAGGGTGATGCAGCCCTCTGGTAATCAGCAAATCAGTAAGTCGGTTATAAAGCTCCGCCGAATTATTCAGACATTCTTGGTAGAACACACGGATATCTTTGCGCGTGGAGGTGCTAAGAGATAGTCCATAAACAATCTGTGCAGACTGAACTAATGAATATTTGATAATAAGAGTGAAATTATCTGTGCAGATTGCCGGTGCATTTAGATCGACATCCTGCTCATCAAATTTCTGGGGAAGAGGATAATTCGCTCCCACCAAGAAATCCTTCGATTTCTCAAACTCAATCTCAGCCATTTCTACTGCATATTGTAGGATTACTTGTAATTCTTTATCCTGTGTCTTCGCGACAAAATATTTACTAACCCAAAAAGCCATCGTGTTCGTGATATACGAGTTCCACAGACTTGATATCTCTGCGGGTGTTAATTTGTTAATTTCCATTTGGAATGCACCTTCCATTAATAGTTTACCTATATGTTCCACTAATGGTATTGAATTCATGCACCTACGGAAAACCAACCTTGTTGCGGATTAAACTTACATTAACGCCACACCTTGCGCCGATCCTGTCCAAATTATTGCGTAATTACAACTATTTTCTCACAAACTAACTCTTAAATAACTCTTACTTGCAAAATTACATCTAATTCCTGATTATCGTAATAATCCCTGGGATTTCCAATGGAATAAGTGCGTATAGTTGCTATTTCTTCTGTACACCTTAAATCCGAGGAAATAAGTGCACATATGTGCTATTTTGATGATACGTAAGAATAAACGGCTTCACCGTTCTTGATCGGATGAAATAAAGGTGAGCCTCTCGGCCCACCTCCTTAATATCTTATTCTTCTACGATGATCATTTCAGCTTAAACACCATTACACCATACGGCTCCAGCTCTACTGCTCCAGTTAAGCTCTGCTCGCTAATCAGCTCTGTAGCTTTGCCTGTCAATAGAATTTCAGCAGACTGGTCACTATAATTCAATAAGAAAACCAACGATTGCTCACCAGATGAGCGGATGCTTACTTCCACCTGCTCGGGAAGCTTGCACCAATCATGAAGAGGAGATTGTAAATCTAACCGATCTATGATTCCATTCGCTACTTGTTCATTAAAGGCAGCCCCGTAATACCAAGCAGAACCTGTGCCTGCCTGTCGTTTCGTTAGAGCCGGTTGACCTGCATAATAATCCGATGCATAAGTGGCAATCACTTCTACGGCAGGATCCTCCACTCGCAGAATATCATTAAACAGCTCAGCTTTAGTAGCATAAATCTCATTATTACTAGACCACTGCAACGTAGGCGCAGTAATAGTACCTTTAATCATTGTGAAATCATCTACAGTAATACCACACAACCCAGCTACAGGACCAGGAAAAGGACGCATATAACAATGACCATGGATATTCTTATAGCCTGTACGACAGCCGAATATCACGGTTCCGCCTTGCTTCACATATTGCTCCAGCAGCGCTGCCGTCTCATCGGTCATAATCGTTGGGTGTGGATATACTAATGTTGAATACCTTACTAGCTCATCTAATCTAGTCGCGGCATTCATATTTAGGAAATCGACAGGAATATGCCGATATTGTAACGCTTTGAACCAAGCGCGTACACTCTGGGCATCCATAGGTCCATGCCACTTATCTAGCTCGCCGTCCCATTCATTATCATAATCCCGTAAGATAGCTATATCTGCTTGAAACTTCGTCCCCACAATGCTCTTGCCAATCCTGGCAAGCTCCTGTCCGATCTGTCCAGCCTCGCGAACCCGACGATTCGTCTGATTATGATAATCATTGATGCCATGCCAATAGATCTCCGTGCCCACGGTCGCCGTACGCCAGCGGAAGTACAATAGCATATCTGCACCATGTGCAATGGATTGATAGGTCCATAGCCGCATCTGTCCGGGTCTCGGTGATGACATCTCCATCCGATTGACCCAGCCTCCGGGTCCTGATTGCTGCTCCATGACACAGAAATTACTCGATATAGAACGAGTAACGCTTAATTTGCGGCTCCAATCCCGGTCAAGCAACGGTTTCTCTTCTTCAGTAGGAGACAGTGAAGCAAACTGCGGATAGGAATCATAGGAGAAAAAATCCAGCAGCTCACTCGTCATCCGATGACTATCCAGATGTCCGAACAAGCCATTCGTAGTAATCCATTGATTGGGAGCAAGCTCCCTGAGAATATCCGCCTGAAGCTTGGCAAAGGAAATGGTATTATCCGATATAAACCGCTTCTCATCCAATGCTTGATGGGGATTAGGAGAATCAGAAACCGTCGGTCTGGTGAGATATACCTGCTCCCACGCACTATAGGTTTGATTCCAGAAGGTCGCTCCCCAAGCATAATTGAGCTTCTCCAGGCTACCATATTTCTGTTCAAGCCAGGCTCGAAAGGCCACATGATCCGCTTCGGCATAGAAGACATTCGTTTCACAATTTAACTCATTATCAATCTGCCAGCCAATTACAGCTGGATGGTCCTTGTAATGCTCAGCCATCTGGCGTGTAATCCGCGCGCAGAGCTCGAGATAGATGGGACTGCTGTAATTATAATGCCTACGTTGACCATGGCGATATATAATACCGTCTTGGGAGACATTAAGCACCTCCGGATACTTATGGGTTAACCACGCCGGTGGAGTTGCTGTAGGTGTTCCCACAATAACCTTTAACCCATACTGGTGTGCAGCATCTAATGCACGATCAAACAATTCGAATTGAAACTCACCCTCTATAGGCTCGAAGATGGACCAAGCAAATTCCGCTACCCTTATTACCGAGAAGCCCAGCTCACGCATTCGCCTATAGTCATCCTCCCACAAGGATTCATCCCAGTGCTCGGGGTAATAACAAACGCCTAATTGAAAGTCATCAAGCTTAATGGATTTAGTCATGGATTTACTACGCCCTTTCTCATGCTGATTACTGGGTAAAAAGTTATAAATTCTGATCAATTTATACATTCGCGCTACGCCCGACTTATCCTTTTACAGAGCCTGCGGTTAATCCTCGAATAAAGCTTTTGGAGCCAAGGGCAAATAAGATGAGAACGGGAAGAGTTCCCAAGGACAGCCCTAGTATCTGGGCAGCCAGATCCGTTCGATAAGCGTCGCCTAATGTAGAGATAGCTAGAGGTATCGTATATAACTCTGGCTCATTAATCATGATGAGTGGTAGCAGGTAATTGTTCCATGACCATAGGAATACGAGTAAGGATAGCGTCGTCATCGCTGGCCAACAGAACGCAAGCACGATTCGGAAGAATACGGCAAAATCTGAACAGCCATCAATCCGTGCACTCTCAAGCACTTCGTTCGGGACCGCACCTTTCATAAATTGTGTCATCCAGAAAACCCCGAAAGCATTGGCTACCCAAGGAAGTATCAGAGGGAGTAGAGTCCCGGATAAGCCCATGTAACGCATCTCGATGACATAAGCTACAAGTCCAAGCTGGCCTGGAATCATCATCGTCAATAACACCGCAGCAAAAATTTTATTCTTATACTTAAATTCATGCTTGGAAAAAGCAAATCCAGCAAAGGCACTAATGAATACAGCAAGCACCGTACTAGCTATGGACACCACAAGACTGTTGATATAGACCAAGTGAAATTGACTTTCTACAACCGTCTTAAAGTTCTCCAATAAATAAGTGCCTGGAACTAGGACAATTTGAGAGAACAGCTCTTCGTTTCTATATGTTCCCATAATGATCATTAAGTAGAAAGGAAAGAATGCAAATATCGAGAGGAGCGTTATTAAAGCTGTTGAGATCACATAACGCGTGGAATTGGTCACTCCTGCTCCCCCCTATTCAGAAATTTATAACCAGTCACGGAAGCCAGAGCAATGATCATACAAAGCCCATAAGCAATGGCAGATCCAAGGCCATATCGAGTCGTGCTACCGAATGCAGTATCATACATGTTCCATACGGTTGTTAGACAGCAACGGTCTGGTCCACCGATTACAGCAGAACCGCCACCACCAAAGCCGCCAAGCAACAGCATCGGCTCCTCCAATAATTGAAAGCCACCTATAATGCCAGTAATCAGTACAAAGGTAATAACTGGCTTCAACAGCGGCATTGTGATCCGCAAGAACATGTCAAAAGCCGAAGCACCGTCCACCTGTGCCGCCTCATATAGATCTCTAGGTATATTAGCAAGGCCGGCTAGGAAGAACACCATCGTATAACCGAAGCCTTTCCAGAACAACATCAATGCAATAACAAATCGAGCATATCCTGGCTCACCTAACCAATAAATTTCCTCACTCACCCAACCGAATAGTACGAGCACTTTATTAACAAAACCCGTCTGCCAGTCAAAAAGAAGGTTGAACATCAATCCTACTGCAACAGGTGTAACGATGTACGGCAGGAAGTTAACCAGTTGGTAGAAGCCCTTCCACTTCACAAAACGGCTGTAGAGCAGAGAGGCGATGAACAGTCCGAATAACATTTGAAAAGGGAGGGTCATCACGATGAAGAGCAGTGTATTACCGACGGATTTAAAAAAATATGAATCGGGATTAAATAAGAAAATGTAATTGTCCAATCCAATAAAAGTTTTGTCCTTGATTCCATCCCAGCTAGTAAAGCTTACATACAAAGAAAATAAAATCGGAATAAATCCGAAAGTAACATACAGTAGGATATAAGGGGAAAGGAAGATATATGGCACCCATTTTCTCTTTATCGTACTCATTTACTCACACTCCCTTTCAGAATCCATCTCTCAAATTTCTATAAATAGAAAAACGGCCTACCAACAGCCGCCTTTCTATTCGAATTTATTATTCAATAATAATTTTGGGCTCTTTTGCTTTAATTTCTTTCTTTACTCGATCCATTGCCTGCTCTACTCCGAATGATTTATCCTTGGCCAGGGTTTGTATGACAATATTCATGGCATCCCCTAACACAACATCGTTAACATTCTCACTTACATCTGTGGTTACAGCGGCAATATCTACGAAGAACTTCTCTCCAATATCCTGAGTGCCGAAGTTTGGCCATGTCCAGTTAGAGAATGTTGGGTCATCATAAGCCCTCTTGTAGTGTGTGAATACACCATCTTCTTTTAACGCATTGGCACCTTCCTGTGTTAAGGATGAGAATTCAATCCACTTCCAAGCGAGCTCCTTGTTCTTAGCTTCCTTAGGTATAGCGTGAGATGAACCGCCCTTAATATAACCACCAGCTGGAGGGACCATTAAACCCCACCGTGCATCCGCTTTATCATTCGGACCAATTACATATTGTGGCATCCATATAGGAGACATAGCAAATATATAATTACTCCCACCAAAGGATGCATTCCAGGCCGGTGTCCATTGATCTAATTTATCTACGGTACCTGAATCACGAAATTTAACTAGACTAGTAATAATTCCTTGGAGAACCTCTGTATTAAGTTTATCCCCATCGAAGAATGATTCTTTACGCTGACCCCTGATAATGGTATATACATCTCCTAGGCCAGGGAATAATTTCACTTCGCCTCCACTTTCCTGTACAACCTCTTTACCCTTCTCTAGGAGTGTATCCCAATCAGGGAACATCGCTTCTAGTTCTTCTGGATTGTCCGTACCCCAATATTTGCTCGTCAAATCCTTAATATAAGCAATGCCCGAAATACTCATGTCATCCGGAATGGCAATCAAATGCCCGTCCTTCGAGAAGGTTTCATGATCGAAATCAAAAAGCAAGGTGGGATCTGCCATATATGGCTCTGCCTCTAGATTCTCAAAGATATCCATATCAAAAATCTTAACTTTGGGATCTCGTTCAATCCGAATTACGTCCGGTAACTCGCCACCTGATGCAACCGTTGTTTGTAATTTAGTTAATATATCCCCTGCGGCAACGTTAACCACCTTCATCTTGATATTGGGATACTTCTTGTTGAATTCTGCTAGAGCAGTTGGATGCTCAGGTTCCCAGGACCATAAGGTGAATTCTCCTTGTAAAGCCTCATCAGATTGAGGAGCAGTAGCATCCTTCTTTCCGTCTGAGGTTCCTCCTGATGGTGCATTTGTATTGTTGCTATTACTAGAGCTATCGCCATTCCCACCACAAGCTGCTAATAAACCCACAAGCATAGTAAAAGCTAATATTATACCTAACCTTCTCATCCATCTTGCATTCAACATATAAGAGCCTCCCTTTGTATTCTGTATCCAAAATTAATGTTACTTGAGTATTTATGTAAGCGTAAACATTGTAATCCTACACTCTTGGTCGCAATCCTACACTTACTCTTGCATGTTGAATAGGGGTATGCGCTATAATCATTCTAAGAGTAACACTTAACATACGCGGTCTGGAGGATATCATCTATGAAACTCATTCTAGTCGACGACGAGCGAATAGTAATTGATCACATCAAAGGTATGATCCCTGACGGATTTGTGATAGCTGCTACAGCTTCAAATGGCAAAAGCGCGCTTCGTTTATGCGAGGAGCATCAACCACAGATTATGATTGTCGATATACGAATGCCTGTTATGGATGGTCTCGAGCTAATCCGTGCCATCACAAAAAAACAGCTTGGTGTAAAATTTATTGTCTTGAGCGCCTATGAAGATTTCGAATATGCCAGACAGGCTATTTCATTAGGTAGTGTCTCGAGCTATCTGATCAAACACCAGGTTGACAGAGCCAAGCTGCTAGAAGAGCTTAACCATGCTAAACAAGCATGGGAAGCCGAAGAATTCCAAAGACGGATGGAACGTAGTGATTTAATAAAGGATTGTGCTACAGGAGCCTGCACCCCTCTCATGATGAAGAACAGCGGATTAAAAGCTCCCTTCGCATTACTGATCTTTCATACAGATTTACCATTCACAATTGATCTAGCACAGGGCATCTTTGCCGATACACAGCAATACGAAAAGTGGAATTTAGAAGAAATTCTCCATTTGTATGACAATGATGACTTGAAGCTTCTAGGTGATTTTATGATCAATGGCGCAGAGACAGTTGCACTTTTCTCCTTAAAAATTAGAAATTCAAGATTAATTCATGAAACGTTAAACCGATTTGTGACAACTGTGCAGAATCAATCAAAGCTCTCGCATAATCGGACTTTTTCCGTATATTATACCCTTACCGAGACGGATAACGGAATGCTCCCCCTTGCTCTAAACAAAGTGAAAATGGCTATTCAATATGCTGTCTTCTATGGTCGTCAAGCATTGGTTTGTGTGGATGAGCCTTCGCTTCCAGATGAATCAACATTTAATCGAAATCGAATCATACAGCTTGATCATTTAGCTGCTGGAATAGAAGAGAATAATTTAGAATTCATTACGAATGCGCTTACAGGCTATTTCTACAATGTCAGTGTACCTCAATGGGACTTGCGTGGTTTTTTTGAGCTCAATAACCTTCTATCCAAATTGTTAAACGATATAAGAATGCGCAAGGGAATGCCTTATATTAATCCATTTGATATGAAAGAATATGAGCCATTATTCCACATCAAAGCTATTGAAGAGCGTTTTATCACTCTATTCCGCGAACTCATCACAACTGAGAACGCAACACATAAAGCATCACACAAGCTATTGAAAGCTTTGATCTATATGCAGGAGCACTACCATGAGGATGTCAATATCGACAATGTTTCTTTGGCAATAGGGGTTAGCTCCTCCTATCTACATCAGCTCTTCAAGCGTGATCTAGGGCGTACCTTTCTAGATTATCTAACGGAGTATCGAATCAATCAAGCCAAACGAATTCTGCAATTTGAAGCTGAGATCAAAATGATGGAGGTTGCTTCCCGAGTAGGCTATCGATCGCCCCAGCACTTTAGCCAAGTATTCAAGAAGCTAACGGGGATACTTCCTCATCAGTATAGAGAAAAGGACCATATGCTATGAGAAGTCTCCGTTCTAAAATCTTCATACGGATTTGTATTGTCGCCATCGTTAGCTTTCTATTCTCGGCTGGATTCACCTACTATTATTACAGAACGATTCTAGTTAACCAGATGCTTCAGGATGACCAAACCAAGCTGAGACAGACGGCTAGGCAGCTTCAGTATATGGCAGATGATATTGCCAATTTCTCATTCTCTCTAATCATTTCTGAGCAATTGCAAACCTTCTTCCGCACCTATCAACAATCAGATACGTTCAGTAAATTCCTTCTCGTACAAGACACAACCAATTATCTAAAGAATAATAAAGGATTACGTAAGGAAGTCACCAGCTTTGCATTGGTATTGCCCGATGGCAGCTCCTTCTGGAGTGAGGGTGTTAATGATAACTATTTTCAAGAGCATATGAAACAATCCTGGTACCAGAATTATGCGAATTCTGGCCAAACTATCGCATTCACTGAACCCCACGAGATGTACTTTAACGGCAGTGCCCTAGAGAAGAGCAGAACAATCAGCTTTATTGTTAAAGTAAGAGACATCGAAAGATCGGGACTAGTAATTGGAGAACTCATTCTTAATCTGGATTACAGTAACTTTGAGTCTTTGTTGGCGTTTGGAAGTGCTGATTTTGATGGTTTCCTGTGGCTTAACGAAGCCAACCAGCTATTATTCGAAAGAAGCTTACAGCATCAGAATCAGAACCATATCTCCACCTTCAAGGAGCTGGCCTCACAGCAGCTGGAGATTGACAGTCAAGCTATCCATGGTGGTTATATGCTAGTCGATCGTTTTGCGGGCAACAATTGGAGACTCGTATCATATACTTCACAGCATACCTTACTTGAGCGAAGCAAGGTAATCATTTATCTACTTGCTGTTTTCTCATTGACTAGCACAATCCTCATTCTATTGCTTATGATGCCAGCCATCTTCAGAATTACGAGACCGATCATGCGGTTATATCATGCAATGAATGCCGTCTCCAGTGGTAATCTCAGAACGTCCGTGTCCATTCCAACAGGTGACGAGCTTGAGAAGCTTGGTCAAGGATTTAATCGAATGACCGATCAGCTTCAAATTCATCTTGAGGAATCGATCCGTTACGAGCAAGGGAAAAGAGAGATGGAGATGGAGCTTCTGCTCTCACAGATTAATCCGCATTTTATATACAATACCTTGAATGCTGTTATTTATATGGCACAGAAGCAAGGCAACAACGATGTCGTCCGAATGGTCGGTTCCTTTATTCGCATTCTACAGGATGCTGTGAATATAGGGGGAGGACAGGAGCTAACTACACTTCGCGAGGAAATTGAGCTGCTGAAGGATTATTTAACTATTCAATCGTATCGATATACGGATATGTTCGAGGTCATGTGGAATATAGAAGAACAAGCGCTAAACTGTCAGATTCCACGAATTCTGATTCAGCCTTTTGTGGAGAATGCCATCTTCCATGGGATATGTCCGAACGATGAGAAGGGTACTATCCTTATAACTGCGGTAGTTCAGAACAGTAAGCTTGTTATTACCGTCCAGGATGATGGCATCGGGATGGACAGTGATCAACTACTAGCATTATCAACAATGGAGCTTAACACCAGCAAAACCGGCCTTCGGCACATAGGACTATCGAATACCAGACAAAGGCTGGAGCATTATTTTGCTAATCAATCAGACATTAGAATAGACAGCACTATCGGGGGGGGTACGACGGTAACCATTGTGTTGCCGGAGCTACGCTTGTAATTGTCACCTAATCGCAGATGGACTTCGTCCATAATGCTTCTTAAACTGTTTGCTTAGATAATACACATCCTTATACCCTAGAGCATCTGACGTTTCCGTAACACTCATTCCACCATATCGGAGCAAGAATTCTGCTCTTTCGAGTCGGCATCTGATTTGATATTCCTGAACAGTGACCCCTAACACCTCTTTGAATTTTATCGCAAAATAACGCGGAGAAAGCCGAACTCGACCGGCAAGGTCATCCACCTTTAACCAGGTCGCGGGATGCTCTCTTATATAATTAGCCACTTCCCGTATACGATCCCGCAAATCTAAGCTGAGAGACGGGCTTGATCCCAGCTCTAATTGGTCAAGCCTCAACAAGTAAATCATCATCTGCTTTAAGATTAAATTCGCTTCCTCTACCGCACCGTACATCGTGGATAATCGCAGATGAACGTATCGAGCTAATAACACTTCGATATCTGTTGTATTCGATATAACCCGATAAACAGAAGGTATTTGCTGTGGAAGCTCTATTAGATTGAAATGAATATATGTAATCACTAGTGGATGTTGTCGGTCATGAGTTGCATGGGTATAGTCACCTGGTCGGAACAGAAAACAGCTCCCTTCGCTCACAGGATACGATCGATCATTTACCGTTACCTCTCCAGAACCGCTCCAGACATAGAAAAAGTCATAGTTTTCCAATGGCTTTTCCCGTTCCGGCCATTTCCAGTGCGGCTCACATTTGATTTTGGCAAAAAAATTGGTCGCCTGATAGGAGGCTTCCGGTAAGTTAATCATATTAACCATCTCCGTCATGAAGTACAAATTTTTGTTGATATCCTTTTTAAATATTCCTGAGATTCTCGAATCCCACACTAAAGTTTTCATAGGTCCATTTTATGTGCTCTAGATTCTCATATTTACGATAGCTGCATTCGATGACCAATATCAGATCGAAGTAGAGGTCGTATAGCGCTCGTCTTCTTCTTTCCAAATCAGTACTAACAGTTCTACCGTATCCTTGTTCAAAAGCTTCTGTTCTTGCAAATCGGCCAAAATAATACTCAATCAGTGGCTCGCCCCAGAATGCTCGTTCGAAGTCGATAATACCGGATATTTGTCCTTCATGAATGAATATATTTCCATCCCACAGGTCCCAATCTACTAGGCACGCTTCTGTTACTTCATTCAGGGCATGCATATTCCGGCTAATCTCACTTTCAATAAGGGAGTACGATACGGGCAGGATTACACCCGCTTCTTTCCCATCGGTCAGCACATCGTCGATCATCATCAGGAATGCTTCCGGCCATGTATCCCTCCAACCATTCTCCTGATGATAATAGCCGAATTGGGTGCCTTGGTAACTATTAATCCATCGACTATAAATCCCAAGCTGCAGTTCAATGCCCACTAATTCTTCGGGAGTAAGAGATGACCGAATTTGCTTCAAGGGAGTACCTACAATATGCTCCATAAAGAAGTATTCAGACGGAATCAAGCTGCATGACGGATCATATGTGTAAATTCGAGGGACAGGTAATCTCTCTGTTTGACCCACTAGCATCAAGACCTCGACTTCCGTTCTCATATTATTCCTCTCACAGCGCATAACAAGCTTATCTTTAGAAGGTGCTATCTTCAATACCACAGTTCTACCGTCATCCAATAAGATGGAATAGGCCATATTCGCCCATCCATCGGAAAGCTCCTTCGCATACTCGTAAGATTGATTAAAAGCATGGGACACTATGGTTTTTAATTGATCCTCACTTATTTTCTGCTTATGCACACTCTCCATCTCATACCTCCGGTTCAGTCCTGCTTAGCTTGCTGAATACTACGCTGCATAGAACCGCCAGGACAATGGCTCCACCCCAATATTCCGGCTCCCACGCCACTTTATCCTGAAGCTCAATGATGAGGAAGTACAGAATCCAGATGAGTGTAGATAATAAACCCAAGTGTAGCTGCACCCTCCACCCCCCACGGCTAACCTGCAAAGCTCGCCACAGAATATCTGCTATTAGTCCCGCAATAATTCCACCAGCTATCATATAATAATTGTCGAAGCCCTCTAATACACTCATGAAAACCATCGGTATTGTCATCAATAAGGTAAAGCTACCGGTCGGGGGGTTCCAGCGTTTGAGCAGCCATACAATAGGTATAATTAGAATCGCATTCGTAATTAGAATGTTCGCTATCCCTATGACTCGTCCTTGCTCGTACATATAATGCTGTAATCCTCGACCCATCAGCCAGTCATTATAGCCTTGGGAAGGATATCCGTGGCTGAAAGCCCAATAATTCATCGCGAAGAATGCCGTAAAGCTCGTTGCAAATCCTAGTGATACAAGCGCAGGGAGTAATTGCATCAAGCGTGGAGAGGTTCCTCCCTCTGCAGTTTGACTCACCCATGCTCTCTTCAATGGACTAGCTACGATCAAGGTACCACCCAAGAATAACAGCAGATGAGAAGGGCTGTATAATGCCTCAATACCTACCTCAATACCAAGAATAATGTGCCAAATCATATCGCTCAAGCCACCAACAGCAAAGATCATCACACCTATAACACCGGTTCCATATCCATGAGGAATGGCCTCCCTGCCTCTCCACCCTAGTCGATAGTTACGATACGTCAACGAAGTAAACCATATGGCGCAAGCCAGAAACCCCGAATACAACACAGCATGCCAAGGTGTAAAGAAAGTCTCCAGCGTCTCATCAATATGGCCGTGAGCATACCCGTCGATGAATACGCCCGATAAGAGCCATAGAGCAAATAGAATGGTCAAATAATCAATCGCGGAACCTACACGCGCTTTAGAGCGCGTAAGATTCGATACATCCACTTTCTGTGATTCCATATAACATCTCCCCTGAATAGGATAGTTCCTACAGAAATATATTCGTTCATCCACGTTTAATTCCTTCCTAGATCATGGATGTGCCTTGAGGCAAGATCATTCTATTGTGTGAATAAGTACAAACCTTTGTATATATAATCCATTCCTCTAGATTGGTCTAATCCGTATATTGGAATAAAGACAATCTAAACGGGAGTGATCATGTAATGGATCAAGAAAATTTTTATGCGGTAGATATTATTCTAGAGAATCACAGAGTGCGACTTGTCCCATTCTCAGTAGCCTTTGAAGAGGAGCTTCGGAGTATGCTATTCGATGATGAGCTATCCTTTTCTGTAAACTGTAAGAATGAGGAAGATGTAAGGAGTTATGTTCAGCGTACGCTGGAGCAAAGAGACTTAAAGCTTGCTTATCCCTTTATCGTAATAGATAAACGCACCGGTGAGGTAGCTGGTTCTACCCGATTGGGTCATATTCAGTTCGGCAACAAACGGCTTGAGATTGGTTGGACATGGTATGGACATAAATTCCGAGGAACCGGGTTAAATCATGCCTGCAAATATGAGCTCCTTCGTTATGCTTTCGAAACCATGCAATTCCGACGCGTGCAGTTGAGCGCGGATATAGATAATGTTCGTTCCCAGAAGGCTATTCTGAAGCTGGGCGCTACACAAGAAGGCATTTTCCGAAGTAATTATATTAATCACTTGGGTGAAAGCAGAGATGATGTGTATTTTAGCATTACTCATAATGAGTGGCCTGAGTTGAAAAGATCTGTTTTTCAAGAAGATAGCTTCTAGGTATACATTCACGTCCACTTGATTAAAATTGTTAATGTATATATGCGCAAAAATTTTATTAGAATACCGAGCAAAATATTGCTTAAAAAATTAACTTTTTTTTTTGTTATAATGACAAGGAGGGAAGTAAACTGGCTAGTGAAAGGAAGGATCGAACAATGATTACAAAAACCTATAAGCGAGAAGAAATTGTATCATTCGGTAGCCTTCGAAATTTAAGTCAACGGGATGTAACCTCCAAATTCAGTAAACATAACAAATTGGGAATTATGATTAAAGATGAACTTAAATATACAATGGTTGATACTCGAGATCTAGAAAGCTTAATAGAGGAAAATGAACACTTAAAAAGACGGCTTGAAGAAGAAGAGATTTATTACTCTTATGAGGATCGTTTATTAAGTGCCGGCAATCCAGAGGTGTGGCAGAAGCTCCCTGACAATGAGGAAGAATTCATTAAACTGGCTAGGAAGAATGCCGGATTGGAATAACTTATGGACATTGTCTATCACAATCGTGAGCAGCTAAGATTAAACGGTTCAAACGTTTATTGCTCAGAGGTTAACACGCCTGATTAACTGATCCGTTGAAACAAATCCCTCTGTTACTCCGTACATATAGTCAGTGTGAATAAAAGGGGGTAAACTTTAATGAACATGGGGCCGTCTATGGGTGGAGGCTTTAACATCATGTTTACAATTGTTCCTATATTAGTTGTGATAGGTTTTGTGGTCGTGATTATTGGTATCATCTTCAATGGTGCACGGTATGTCAAGAATGCTAGCTCACCCAAACAATCCACATTTGCTAGGGTAATCGCCAAGCGGATAGATGTACGTAATCATACTAGCCATCACAACCATGCTAATGGGGCGATGCATCCTGTTCATTCGTCTAGGACATATTATTACATCACTTTGCAGTTTGACAACGGTGAACGGAAGGAATACCTAGACGTGAAGAGCTTGTACGGTCTTCTTGCCGAGGGAGACGAGGGGTATGCCCAAATCCAAGGAGATTGGATCGTTGCTTTTGAGCGGAGAATGGGATCGCCGAGGTAAATTCATACTAGCCATTATCTTAAACTTGTCGTCTTCTGGATGGGTTTTCTTATTTTTGGATAAAACTTAGTGGATTTGGTTTATTCTCCGATTATGTAGGATTGTTCAAGAACAGGAGGACCAGACAGTGGGGTACGGAATAATACTTCACATTTCATAAAGATAAACCTTAGTCCGATAGAGGTCTTTACAGATAACTATACGTTCCGGCTCCCAGTCGGGAAGCGCAAAGCAAATGCTTATGATTCTTGTACCTGGAGATAATTGATTTTGGGCCATCGCACTCAGCCGCTTCATCGCACCGGGATACAAATAACAAACAACGACATCGACCTCTGCATAAGAATAACTATAGATGTTCCTATTCATAAATGTAACGTTATGAAGGGAACTGCCTTTAACCGCTAAGATGGATCGCCAATAAAGCCTTGAAATCCATAGCGGGACCGGAGAATTCTCTATGCCTACCAGCTTCCAATCTGGGCAGTGCATGGCCAGATGCACAATAAGCGAACCAAAACCCGAGCCCGCATCAACCAACGTTCCTGACTTGGATATCCGATTCACTTCATTGGCTACCACTTGGCGAACCTGAGCCGAGGATGGCATAGGCGATATACCATTCCTCCAGCTTATATAAACAATAGAGATTAAAGCCAGAAGCATACTGATTACCACTATAATCGATACTAGCGGATACAGAGAATTTATCTCGTTAATTGTGGAATTCACCTAGCTCTTCTTATGTATGTATGAAAGTAATAATCGTACGGGTTCTCTATATCGACAATGCCTTTATACACAGAAGTCTCTACCCATTCATCGTAGTCGATCTCCGGAAAATAAGTATCTCCCTCGAACGCATAATCAATTTTAGTTATATACATCTTCTCTACATAAGGTAGGAATAATCTATATATCTGCTCACCGCCAAAAATAAAGATTTCATCTTCATTCTTACACGATTTGAACGCCTCTTCAACAGAATGAACGACCTCGCACCCTTGGGCAGAATAACTTGTATTCCTCGTCAAAACAATGTTCCGTCTATCCGGCAACGCTTCATCCATCGATTCAAAATTTCTACGCCCTAGAATGATTGGATGTCCGAATGTCGTATCGAGCACATAATTCCAGTCCCTAGGTATACGCCATGGAAGGTCATTATCTTTACCGATCACTCTATTCTTATCCATTGCAGCAATAAGAGAAACGATCATTAATTTAACCCGCCTAGGATTGGTTGTGGCATATAAGGCTCTTCCAGTCTTGCTACCTCGACCGTTGTTAGTTTAACCGACAATGCGGCGACTGCGTCTTCCAAGTGATGCACCTTGGTCGCACCAACAATCGGAGCTGTAACCGGCTCCTTCTGCAGTACCCAGGCAAGCGCGACCTGTGCACGAGGAATGCCGCGTTCAGCCGCTATAACCGCGACTCTCTCCACTACTTTACGATCGGCTTCAGCTGTAGTTGCATATAAGGTCTTACCGAATTCATCCGTCTCCGAGCGTGCACTCTGCTCATCCCAATCTCGCGTTAGGCGACCTCGCGCAAGCGGACTCCACGGAATAACACCTATCCCCTCTGCTCGGCAAAGCGGCAGCATCTCACGCTCTTCTTCCCGATATAACAAATTCAGATAATTCTGCATGGAGACGAATCGAGTCCAGCCGTTACGTTCGGCGACATGCAGCGCACTGAGAAACTGCCATGCATACATCGAAGAAGCTCCTATATAGCGAGCCTTTCCAGCCTTCACTACATCATGCAGTGCTTCCATAGTCTCTTCGATTGGGGTACTGTTGTCCCATCTGTGGATCTGATAAAGATCAACATAATCGGTTCCAAGCCGCTTTAAGCTATTATCGATTTCGCTCATAATAGCCTTCCGTGACAGACCAGCACCATTGGACCCTGGCCGCATTCGACCATGGACCTTTGTAGCAATGACAACCTCGTCGCGATGTGCGAAATCCTTCAACGCACGCCCAACGATCTCCTCACTACTCCCATCAGAGTAAACATTAGCCGTATCGAAGAAATTTATCCCAAGCTCCAACGCCCTTTTGATAAATGGCCTGCTAAGCTCTTCGTTCATACTCCACGGATGTGATCCACGATTGGGCTCTCCATAACTCATACAACCCAGACAAATACGAGAAACCTCTAGTCCTGTACGACCAAGCTTTATATAGTCCATGAGAACACACTCCTAAAAGTTTTGGTGATGATGACTGCGTCAGCAGGCGATAAAACTACTTCGTAAGCATTTACTGTGTTATCCCTGTAGACTATTGTTTTCTTGGACATGTACTGCAGTAAGTTTGATTGGTTGTGGTTTGATAATAATAACAGCAGGTTTGCCGAACACGTACCGGCTGATCAGAAGCGAATACCTTACATTTGGACTAATGTTTATTTAATAAGAAGGATAAAATTATCTGTACATTTCGTCGAATCGCTGGTAAGTTCCTCTGCTGTAGGATAGACATCGATTCAGCCAGTCCCCTTCCGGTAAAATCGAAAAACAACCATTATCATAGTGGTTGAATACCACTCTGATCATAGCTGTCTTCATGTCGTGTTAGGTGAATGCAAGTTGGTCATCTCTGCAAATGAACCTTATATGAATATTTATCATTCCGATATTTGGTCTTTGTATACTCAATCGCTTTCCCAGTAACGTCGTAGCTGACCCTGCGTCTCTCGAGCAATGCCTCACCGGAGCTAACGCTGAGCAATTCGGCCTCATGCTGCGTGGCATTCACAGCATGAATCGTCTCATTCGCTTCCTTCAGAATGATGCCGTGCTTCTCCTCGAGAACCTTGTAGAACGCAATGGCGTTCAGGTCCTCATTCAGCAGGAGCTTGCCAATCTCCTCCGGCCAGCAGCTTCGTTCATAAGCGATCGGTTCATTATCAGCAAGACGTATCCGATCGATAAAGAAAACCGAATCTCCCTCATTTAGACCAAGCTGAGAAATTTCATAGTAGCGATTCTTCTTGAATTCACTGGACAGCAGACGGGCCGAATGCTTCAAACCTTTACCTAATATCTCCTCAGCGAACCCAGTAAGACTCCCCAACCTCTCCTCCACCTTCGCAGAGGTGACAATCGTGCCCTTACCTTGCTTCTTATGAAGAAGGCCCTGATTAACAAGCTCTAGAACTGCTTCGCGGACAGTCGTCCGACTTACTTGATATTCCTGTATAAGCTCTAGCTCAGTAGGTATCAAGGAACCCACGGGCCATTCCTCATTAATAATCTTCCGCTTAAGAATATCCTTCAGCTGATGATATAAAGGTAGTGGATTATTCTGGTCGATAATAGGCACGTTCATATGTCCACCTTCCATTACGTTTAAGTGAGTAAGAACCGCTTAAATTATAATGTACAACATGCCATTGCAGATGGCAAGAAGTTCCTACCCTTTTACGGAGCCGCTCGTAATTCCTGCAATAAACCATCGCTGTAAGAAGAGATAGGCCACGACCATAGGGATAGAAGCCGAGACTACACCTGAGAAGAGCATCGGATAATCGGATTCATACTCGCCTCTGAACATAAGCAGCGCCATTGTCAACGTTTTTGCCTTCTCCCCAGTGAAGAGTAGCGAGTAGAGGAGGTCATTCCATACGATCACGCATAGGAAGATGGAAGAGGAAGCGATCGCAGGTAATGAGAGCGGAATCGCAACACGGTAGAACATCCACCCTTCCGTAGAACCGTCGACGGCCGCTGCCTCGAAGAGCTCCTTAGGGATGGTCTTCATAAAACCTGTTAGTATAAAAATACTTAATGACAGCAACACAGATGTTTTGATAATAATGAGTCCATATAGCGTATCCCTGAATTTAATGTCAGGAATCCATCCTACCGAGGCCACGAAATTCTCGAGCTTAACGACGAGACCATATAAAGGAATCATATTAACCTGAGCAGGAATGAGCATGCCTAGAACGAACACGCCGAACACCACGAAGGATTTCCAGCCTCCTAGACGAACGCAGGCAAAGGCCACCATGCTACTGAATACAATCGTGATGAACACAGTGAAGAAAGTGAAAATGATACTATTCTTAAAATAAATATGGAGGTTGTTCTCTACAAAAAGATGAATATAGTTATCCACGGTCGCCGGAATCGGCAGCTGAAGTGGTGACATGACATATTGCTTCATCGTCTTGAAGGAGGTGCTTAGAATACTTAGTAAGGGAATAAGTATAATTACTGAGAATATGAACAAGGAAGCTACTCTAACCGTCAATAACCGCTGTACAATCTTCTTCATGAAGTACCTCCTCCCATCAATACTTAACCTGATCTGTCTTCAATAGCTTGAACTGTATAACGGTAATCAACCCAACAATGACCATGAAAATAATAGAAGCCGCTGATGCATAACCAAACTTATAGCCCTGGAATGCGACTCGATAAATAAAGGTCGACATGATTTCAGTGGCATAATTGGAATTACCGCCCGACATCGCGAAGATCAGGTCAAAGGCTTTGAACGACTGCATCGTGGTGTACGCAATAACAATGGCTGCGGCAGGAGCTATAAGCGGCCAAGTAATCTTGCTAAACGTCTGGAACTTCGTTGCACCCTCAAGGGATGAAACCTCATATAGCTCTGCGGGTATGGCTTGTAAGCCCGCGATAAAGATAATCATTAATTGACCTGTATGCGCCCAGATCTGTACGAAAGCAATGCAGTATATCGCAATGTTCGGGTCAGCCAACCAGCCCGGACCATTCTGAACACCGAACACATCGAGGATCGCCTTGATTAATCCGAAGTTCGTATCATACATGGAGGACCAGATGAAGGCTACCGAGACAGAGGATAGAATCGTCGGCAGGAAGAACAGTGTGCGGAGTGCTACATTCATTGTCTTGTTCTTCACCAGGAATAGAGCAAAGATTAGGGATAGAAGGGTTTGAAAAATAACAACGGATAGCATGAATTTCATGTTATTGCTGATGGATTTCGCAAACACCGTATCATTCGTAATTAGATTGTTATAATTCTTGAAGCCTACAAAGTCGTAGCCGGCGCTAATACCGTCCCAGTTCGTAAAGGATAGATACAGTCCGAAAAAAGTTGGATATAAGGAAAATAAGCTGTATAAAAGAAACGCCGGTACAATAAACAAGTAAATTACTTTTTTAGGTTTCATTAGCAGCTTCTCCTTATAGAGAGTAACACGGCGGCCATGACAAAATCAGATTTGTAACAGCCGCCGTGAATGGCATTATTGTTGAATGACTTGCTCTACAATTTTCTGTGCTTCTTCTGCAGCCTTCTCCGGTGCTGTACCCGAGATTACAGCGCTAATCGAATTGGTAATGGCATCTTCAATTTGCTTGTCAGGAATCGTTGATCTTGGTAAGAATCTTGTTTTCTTTGTAGACCAATCGGTTGCGAACTGAAGTGACTTGGATGTGTATTCCAATCCTTTAACAACACCAAGCTGGCCCGTATTATTCGCATAGTAGGAGGCATTTTCTTTCTCTGCTAAAAATTCGATGAATTTCTCAGCAGCTTCCTTCTTCGAGGATTTCGTATTAATCGCTAGCATGAACGTGGTGTTATGAACGCCTTCGAAGACAACGTCACTAGCAGGAACTGTAATTGGTGGCAGCATATCCAGCTTCATATCTGGGGCTTGCTCCAATACTAATGCAGCATGGAATGAGCCTGTTGCGAGCATAGCAGCTTTCTCTGTCACGAACAACGTAACGGCGGCATCATATTTGGTGCCTAGTGAATTGTCTTGGAAGTAAGGGGTTAATTGATTCCACTTCTCTAGGCTATTCACATACCATTCGTCCGTAAGCTTCGTATCTTTGGTCACAAGCTTAGGGAACATCTCTTCATCGGTATTCTCGTTCATCAGCATCGGATTCATTAGCTGACCTCTACCGATGTCCGCGCCTGGTAACGCAATTGGAATGTAGCCATTGCTCTTCAGTGTCTCTAGAGCAGCTACGTAGCTATCCCAGTCGGTTGGCATTGAAATGCCAAGCTTCTCGAAGATACCCACATTAATGAGAGGCATATTATACACAAGCTGGTATGGCAATGCGTATTGCTTACCTTCTACAGCACCTCTAGTAATTAATGTAGGAACAAAGTTCTCTACTACAGGCTTACCTGATAGATCCTCCATCAGACCAGCATCAGTTAGTCCCTTGAATTGTGAGCCTGGGAATACAGTGAATACATCCCCTGTCGTGCCATCTAACAGCTTCTGCTGAGCTACCGAAGTGTAGTCGGAGGAAGGGAAAATCGTTTGTGTCACTTTAATATTCGGATTCTCCGCTTCAAAATCTGCTATCAGCTTGTCGAAGACAGCTTTGTCCTCCGTACGCCAGTGCATAAAGCTTAATGCTACATTCTCAGCTGGTGGTGTTACCGCTGACTCTTTTTCTGGAGTCTTCTCTGTTGGTGCAGTTGTAGTGGCCTCGGTCTCTATATTCGTTGCATTATTACCACCACAAGCAGCGACGATCAACAATAATACGAGCATCACGGACATTAATGCGGTTTTTTTCATGTAAGATAACACCTTCCGTCCCCATTTATTTTATTTGAATGGTATGCTATGACTTGATGATTGGACTTGCCTATACCCTTGTTCATTATCTGTAGTTCCCTCACCTCCTCATAAAAATTCGAACCAATCTACACGAGGTCAGACACGACACGATCAATGTACAGCTTAGCTTTCTTGCCATATTCATATGGATTAGCAGCTGTTGGATTCTGCTCAGCTTCTACAATTATCCAGGATTGGAAAGCGCTTTCTAAAAGCATTGTGAATATCGGTATAAAATCAATATCTCCGTCTCCCGGAACGGTGAACATACCTTGCACCACACCTTGCTTGAAGTCCCATCCCTGATTCTTCACTTCGGCAAGCACGTGCTTACGTACATCCTTCAGATGAATATAATCGATTCTTGTGATATGGGCTTGGAGCAGCTCGATGGGCTCATAGTTTCCGAAGTAAGCGTGCCCCGTATCGAACAGAAGGCTAACGAGCTCGGGATTAGTTCGTTCCATCAGCAGATCAATGTCATTGCGCTGCTCGATGACCGTACCGGCGTGATAATGGTAGAGTAGCTTCATACCCAGCTGCCTGCAGTATTCGCCCGCTTGGTGCAGGTTACTGATGAGAACTGACCATTCCTCTTCGGTAAGAGGAGTAATGCGACCAGCGTTCTCATGACGCGGATCCCAATGAGCCGAGCCTCCCATCTCGCAGACGATGGCGTGCTGACAACCCATCATGTGCAGAAAGTCGGCATGTTTCTTAAAGGAATTTAGTTCCAGCTCCGTATACGATGGGTCGGAGAAGACAACAGCCTTATATTGAGAGGATATCCTCATCTGATAATGACCTAATAGGGCATGAAGCTCCTTAGGCTCTGACGGGAACTTCCTATTCATCTCTGTACCTTCATAACCAATCTTGGACATGTCAGCAATAATCTGTTCAGATGTATACGTATCCTCAAATTGTGGAATGCCCGGATTCGTCCAAGCAATGGCCCCCACACCCAACTTAAATTTCCTATAATCGTCCATGAGGATCCTCCCATATGAAAGCGGTATCATGAATTATCGTAAACATTATTACGTAATGACCTTTGAGTCGAATACTAACATACATAATGATATATGTCAAAGAGATTTTTCTCGTTTTTTTGCTCTATTCATCTGTTCCGAATGAGCCCCCTAACCGCAAGTTTACCTATAGCTAGGGGTGAAGCCACGCTTACAGATTAAGGATGACCAATCGTATCTCTGTCATCTCTTCAATCGCGTATTTCGGTCCTTCCTTGCCCCAGCCGCTTTCCTTCACGCCACCATATGGCATTGCGTCAGCACGGAATTGTGATGCATCGTTGATGAGCACACCACCGACATGAATGCCGCGAGCTGCCTTGAAGGCTATGTCCAGGCTACGGGTGAATACACCCGCCTGAAGTCCGTATTTGGACCGATTAACGGTATCTATGCACTCGTCTATATCATCGTAAATGGCCACGCCGACTACGGGTGCGAATAGCTCCTCACAGGTGACCTTCATGCTATCGGTAACTTGTGACAGAACGGTAGGCGTGAACAGCGCCCCTTGGCGTGTGCCTCCGCATTCGAGCTTGGAGCCCTCCGCAATCGCTTCTTGAACCCATTGCTCGACGCGCTCTGCCTCCCGCACACTGATCATCGGACCGATATCGGTCGATGGATCATAGGGATCACCCATGTTCAGCTTCTTGGTCTCTGCCACGAATTTACGTACGAAATCGTCGTGAATGCTGCGGTGCACGTAGATGCGCTGTACAGAGATACACACCTGTCCGGCGTTCGCGAAGCTCTTGCCTACAGACATCCTTACGGCTAGATCAAGATCGGCGTCCGCGTGTACAATGACAGCGGAATTGCTGCCAAGCTCGAGCAATACTTTGCGCAGACCGGTTTCCTGCTTCAGCTTCAGACCAATGCTCGGGCTGCCGGTGAACGTATAGAGATTAATCCGACTGTCGTTAGAGAGCCAGGTGCCCACCGTCGAGCCAGCTCCTACAACGACGTTCAAGTAACCTCCTGGTAGACCAGCCTGCTCTAGCAGCTCTGCTAGCTTCAGGGCGATGATCGGCGTCACACTAGCAGGCTTCAATACAATCGTATTGCCAGCTGCGAGTGCCGGCGCGACCTTATGAGCAACGAGATTGAGCGGAACATTGAATGGTGTAATCGCACAGACGACACCAACAGGCACACGAATGGTGAACGCCATTCGATTCTCGGCTCCAAGCGAGCTCTCCACGGGAATGCCTTCCCCGTGAATGCGCTTGGCCTCCTCCGCAGCAATCTCGAAGGTTTGTGAGGTGCGCTCGACCTCGACTAGCGCTTCCTTGTAGGTTTTTCCGACCTCACCGGTAATAATGTGAGCCAGCTCTTCTTTGTTCTCTATAAGAAGCGCACTCGTTTTCCGCAATATTTCGAATCGCTTGTAAGGGGATAATGGCTTTAACTTGGATGTCCGATGTGCGGCATCAATAGCTCTATCGACAATCTCCTTATTAGCTACACTAACCGTTCCCATCGGACTTCCGGTAAATTTATTTAATACCTGAAGCTCCTCTGAGGTTTCCACCCATTCTCCGTCTATGGGCAAGCTGTAGTGTGGTACAGGCTGAGCTTGAGATGCTGTCATACGTCCTCCATCCTTTCCACCGCTTATTCACATGTCATAATTACTATGTCTTTCTTGTAGCAACCCTGCACAATGATACTTGGCCCTCTAGCTCACGGATCACCTCATTGGCCACCAGCTCAGATGTACGAACCTGCGATTCCTCAGTTAGTCCAGCTATATGAGGGGTAATGAAGCATTCCTCTACGCCCAGCAGTAGATGATTAGTTGCAGGCGGCTCTTCATCAAGAACATCCAGTACTGCTCCAGCAATTACCTTGCCTCTCAGTGCATCCGCAAGATCAGCCTCATTGATGATCCCTCCACGTGAGGAATTGATCACATACGCCGAAGACTTCATCTTCGCTAGCGCTTCCTTACCAATGAGGTTGCGTGTCTGTGCCGTTAAAGGAATATGCATGCTGATGAAATCAGACTCACCATACAGACGATCCAGACTGACCAGCTCCACACCGCTTTCTGTTACGGGGAAATCATAAGGAGCTACATACGGGTCATATCCGATGATACGCATACCGAGTGCTCTTGCTCTTATGGCTACACGGTGACTAATCTCTCCAACTCCGATAAGGCCTAGCGTCTTATCGGCAATTTCCCCGCCCGTGAAGCGCTTGCGATCCCAGCCACCTTGCTTGACATCAGCTGAGGCATCCGTAAGCGAGCGTATACAAGTGAATATCGCCCCGATCACATATTCCGCAACCGATGTAGCATTGGCGTTCTTACCGAACACAACAACAACGTCTCTATCCGCTGTAGCAGGTAAATCAATGTTATCCAAGCCTACGCCTAGGCGTCCGACGACCTTCAGCTTGGGTGCTTGCTCAAGCAGCTGTCGGGTGACCTTCGTCTGATTACGAACAATCAATGCATCCGCATCCGCGAGAAGCTCCCCTAGACGTTCGGTATCCTTCCACAGGCCTGGGTCGTACACAACGCTCCAGCCTATCTTCTCTAAGCGTTCAATACCAATAGGCCATATTAATTCCGTTACGATGATTCTCATAGCGCTCGTATCCTTTACAATAAAGTATACCTCTTTAGGCTTATATCGCTTTGATAAAGTCCACTCCACAGTCATGGCCAACCTCAGCTAGCTCACGGAGCACCTCTTGGGAAAGCTTGATCCCTTGCTGCGAATTCTCCGTATAGGTTCGATACCGTCGCTCGCCAGGGTATAGGATTCCGTCAGCCTGCTTCGCTAGAGGTACCTGCTTCATCTCTTGAATGAACTGCTCCGTTAGTGCATAGTATTGTTCAATCTCCATCCATCTGGACATATCGAGCAGGATGAAGCTATGCCCTACACCCGCTGGCGGATCGCCTTCCTTGTACAGATTGTTCACATGCGGACCAAAGGCGGCTTGAGATAGCACAGCTGACATCATCTCCACGGCCATTGCCAGCGCATACCCTTTGGGTCCGCCAAGAGGAAGAACTGCCCCCTTGAGTGCATCTGCTGCATTGGTTGTTTCCTCACCATGCTCATCGATGGCCCAGCCGGTCGGGATCGATTTACCCTCTTTATCGGCGAGAATAATCTTCCCTCTCGCTACCACACTCGAGGACATATCCACGATGATCGGCGGCTTCTCGCGGGTCGGGAATCCGAAGGCAATGGGGTTCGTGCCGAAGAATGCCTTCCTCCCACCCCAAGGCGGAATGCCAGGCGGTGAATTCGTCATGGCGATTAGCGCCATCTGCTCCTCGCAGGCCATCTGGCAATAATAAGCAGCAGTGCCGAAGTGGTTGCTATTGCGAATGAAGATACCGACCATGCCCAGTTCTCTAGCAATAGGGAATGCATGCTGGAGCGCACGTGAGGCAACGACCTGTCCGAGACCATTGCCGCCATCAACGCTAATGACCGAGCCCTTCTGCACTACACGGAAGTCGGGATTACTCTGGATTCTACCTTCACGGATGCGCCTAACATAAATAGCTAAGCGACTAACCCCGTGACTGCATGCTCCTTCTAGCTCTGCCTGAACCAGCGAATCGGCCGCCGCATGGGCGTCCCTATCCGCAAATTCGTTAGCAAGGAACACTTTCTTGCAGAAGCTATAAAGCTCAGTTGAAGAATATCGTGAAGTCATGCGTCATTCCTCCACCTCATGATGAGTTGTTGACGTGTTAGGATGATCCATTACGCACTTGGATAAAGCTTGGTCATAACGAATTCTCGATGTCCCAAAGCCTCGGCGCAGGTTAATCTACCGTTGACAACACGACACATATAGTCCATTAGTTCGTCCCCAGCTTGCTGTAGGCTCATATCACGTGCAAGCAATCCCTTAACATCTACATCCACGTGCTCGAGCATCGTCTCGACCGTTAGTGGATTTGCCGTTATTTTGATAACCGGTTCAATTGGATTCCCAATGATGTTACCTTGTCCAGTAGGAAAGAAATGTACGACCGCTCCTGCCGCAGCCATCAGGGTGATGCACTCGGCCGCTGCTGAGGAGGTGTCCATAAAGTAAGTACCCGGGCCATTCTTTGGAGCTTCCGCAGGCTTCAATACACCAACCACCTTCTTCGTACCGGTCTTCGCAATATTACCTAGTGCCTTCTCCTCGATCGTCGTTAAACCACCTGCGATGTTACCTTGAGTAGGCTGTGAGCCTAGTAAATCAACGCCTTGCGATTTAATCTGACCTACATAGGCATTGTATACGTCCATGAAATGCTCTTTGAGCTGAGGTGTGGCCATGCGATCGGCGATAAGGTGCTCACCACCAGTTAGCTCTGAGGTTTCACCGAAGAATACGGTTGCCCCGGCATCGACTAGACGGTCAACGGCCTGTGAAACTGTCGGGCATGAACCAAGTCCTGTTGTCGTATCGGACTCACCACATTTGATACTCACGACCAAATCCTTCAGCTCCACCGGAACTCGCTGCAGCTCAGAGGCTGCTTGTAAGAATTCCTTCGCCTTCCAGCAAGCCCTGCGAATCGTCTCTAGATCACCGACTCGTTCGATGGAGAATGAAGCTACCGGCTTACCCGTCTCTGCAATGCCATCAGCGATGACCTTCGTCCAATTCTCTTCGATACCGATGACGATAACTGCCGCTACGTTTGGGTTACTTCCCGTACCTATCATGGTGCGGAAGTGTAAGTCAAGATCCTCACCGTACTGTAAGCGTCCATAAGCATGCGGGAGCGCTAGTGTTCCCGGAATTAGCTTGGAGACAGCCTCACAAGCTGCATTCGAAATATCATCCACTGGTAGAATAACTACATGATTACGAATTCCAACCTTACCATTCTGACGAATATAGCCGAATAATTGATTTGTCATGTCTACCACCTCGCCGTTTTCAAGTTATGAGTATGCACGTAGTCGCCGATCGTAAAGCCGGTTGCTGTATAGCCAATTTGAATCCCATATTTCAGAACAGGTGAATTTGCTTCCAGATCAACGATAGCAATTTTGTGGCCTAGCGGAATGGCATGCTTCGATCTTACTTCGATCGTGGAATCATCCTCCATATATACGCCAATGACGCTTTCACCAGCTATAATGTCGGTTGTTGCAACGCCAACCTGATCGCCCTTGTGGTGAATTAGAAATTTGTGCATGTATAAGTCCTCCTCATATTTGTACTGCATATTATAAGTAAAAGAATAAGATACTGATAAAGCAGGATGCCACTAGCATGGACATCGTCGGTCGCAGTGCTTTACTACGAATGGCTTGAATACTAATATTCAAACCCAGTCCTACCATCGCAGCGGTTAATAGAAACTTACTACCCTTTGTCATGACCTCTAACCACATTTCGGGTAAGTTGTAGTAGGTTCCGATCAAGCTGGTAACGATAAAGCCAATTAGGAACCAAGGAAAGGTCGTTCTGGCGCTAATGCCATCTGTCGATTGATCCTGCTTAGCCTTCCTGTTCATCCAATATGTTAATAGGAAGCATAACGGTATTAGTAGGAACACGCGGCCGAGCTTGGCAAGCAGCGCAATCGCTAGCCCATCTTCTCCCGCGGGACCCGCAGCAGCTACAACGTGAGCGATTTCATGCAGGCTTAGCCCTACCCAGCTCCCGTAGGCAACGATGTCGAGCCTCATGAAGGAGAACATGAGCGTGTAAGCCAGAGCGAATATCGTACCCGTGAGGGCAATAATGCCCACACCCATCGCCGTTTCCTCATCCTTGGCGCCCACGATCGGTGCCACTGCGGCGATCGCCGCGGCACCGCACACACCGGTACCAACGGCTAGGAGTAAGGACAGCGACTTATCAGCCTTCAGCAATCTAGCCATAAGCATAGTAACGATAATCGCTGATACGATGACGACTACGCCTTTGGCGAGCATGCCTAGACCTTCATTCAATACGACTTCCACATTGAGATTAAACCCATATAAAATAATGGCCAGACGCAGGATCTTCTTCGTCGTGAAGGTGATTCCCTCTCGAAGGACGTTCGGATATCCGATTACCTGTCTATAGATGACCGCTAAGAATATAGACAGGAGCATGGGTCCGACAAGACCAACCCACTTCACATCGGCGACGAGCATCCCCGCAATGGCAATGACGAAGGTGAATAGCACGCCGCCTATCCAATGCCATGGATGATCGAACCGCTTTAACATTCTGCTAAATCGCACTTCCAAGAAGACATCACATCCTTCACGATCTTCGAACATTTATAGACCCATCAGCCATAGCCTGGATTGACATCCCTGAGCTGCATCTGTTAATATACAAGTAAACTACTCGGATTAATTAGATTAACATATTTCTAGATAAGAAGGTGCTTCTATGCTAACTGTATTATTACCGTTACTCCTCGTTGTGTTGATGTTTGTTGTCGTGATGGATTTGAAGCAGAAAGAGTAATTTAACCCCTAGTGTGATTTACCCGCGCTTCCGAATAATCTGATTTTCTCTATGACCCTTTCCTTAACCCTCTCTCTTGCATTGCCTAGTGTAGTTGATAGATGATATTCCTCAGGGTTCTTATTCCAAATTTCTGTTGCTCCCATCGTGAAAGCCTGTCTAAGCTCGGTATCCACATTAATCTTCGCTATACCATGAGGAATAGCTCTGCGAATCATATCATCAGGAACCCCTGAGCCTCCGTGAAGGACAAGAGGAATGGATATCTGTTCTGCTATTTCCTGCAATCGCTCATAATGAAGCTTCGGTTCACCTTTATACAATCCATGAGCGGTACCGATCGCTATGGCCAGAGAATCGATCCCAGTCTCCTTCGTGTATATGAGCGCTTCCTTCACATCTGTAAGGAAGGCATCCTCATCGCGCACGGTTATATCATCCTCCGTTCCACCAATCCTGCCCAATTCACCCTCAACGGAAATGCCTACCGCATGTGCCGCTTTAACCACATCTCGAGAAATCTCAATATTCTTCTCCAATGAGTAGTGTGAGCCATCGAACATGACGGATTGGAAGCCCAGCTGAATCGCCTGTATCGCTTGCTCATAGCTGTTCCCGTGATCCAAGTGGATAGCTACCTCAACATCGAGGTCCTTAGCGAACGAAGCAATCATATTCGCCATCGGCGCCATGCCCATATATTTGATCACCCGCTGGCCAACCTGGATCATAATCGGCGCTTTCTCTTCAGCCGCAGCCCATAGTATGGCTTGAATGGTCTCCGCATTATGTGCACTGTATGCACCTACGGCATATCCTTCTTCTCTTGCCTTGTTCAGCATATCCTTCCCAGTAACCCATCTCATCCTCGAATCATCCCCATTCCTTACGATTACTACAATTGCTTACGATATGTGCTATGAATATCTCCATTGTGGATAGCCCTGCAAATCGTCACCCACCAGGGGCCTTAGCCAGTCCTTGAACGGCTGTGTTACCCCTCTTCCGGAGGAATCAATAAATTCATCGGGAAGCCTTCGTTCATGGCCAACCACCTCATCGAACCGACAATGACTGATTCGACAATGATATTGCCCTAAGGCATTCGGCTCTCTCAGTAGGGTTAGCATACTGCCGCATACTCCGTTCCTGAGCAGTATGGCGGCCTCTCTCCCGAGCATAGCAGCTTCATTCAAATCTGTGATGGAGATGGCCAGTTGTGAACAGCGCTGGTTCATGCCTAGAATTTCCGAGCGAGCAGGTAGATCCAAGCATTCATTAACCTGCCTAGCTAGGAATTGGGATGAACCGCCTAGCACCTTCGGACCCGCATCACCATTCAACGCAGTTTCCGATAGCAATCTACCCGCCTCATCGCAAACTCCTTCGCTAATGACGACTGTCGCATACCCAATTGTATTGATTACCTTCGACACATCGGTTAAGAATTGCTCTGTTCGCAGAGGTCTCTCAGGTAGATAGATGAGATGCGGTGGCTGTTCGTTCGTCTCCTTTAGAAGCGCACTCGCTGCTGCCAGCCAGCCGACATTCCTTCCCATCGTTTCCACAATACGAACCGTCTCGAAATTCCGCATGGACAGAAGATCCTGTCCAATGTCCCTGACCGATGCAGCAACATATCTGGCCGCACTAGCATAGCCCGGCGTGTGATCCGTTACGCCCAGATCGTTATCGACCGTCTTCGGAATCCCGATAACATGCAACTCATAGCCTGCTTCCTCGGCTATACGCGCAAGCTCCATGCAAGCCCACATCGTCCCGTTGCCGCCAATCAACACGACGTAATGAATGTCATGCTTCCTCAGATGACCGATGCTTCTGTCAAAATCTTCAGAAGTCATCGACCACCTTCCAGAGCCGAGGAACGCCCCCGGGACATTCCAAAACTTCTCGGCAATCTGGAACGTAGGGCCGTCAATGTGGACAATCCTGTTCTCTACAAGACCCTGCAGGGCATTCGAGATGCCGTAAACCTCAAAGTCCTTCATGGCTTCCTCTATGAAAGCTATGAGGCTTGCATTTATAACTGCAGTTGGACCACCTGCTTGACCAATGGCTACCTTACGCTTGGTTATCATATACTTCCCTCACAGTGTCTAGGAATAAACCACCGTCTCGATTTGCAATAATCTGCAAAGCTCGACTAATTCATCCGTGATATCGCTATAAATAATCGAATAGTGCGGTTCGAAGCCATTGAGCATTAAAGAATGAACCATGTCCTTGGCATTACCCTTGAGCCTGACCTCAACCGAGGTGCCGCTGAATTTCTGCGGTCCGTCCACCGCTTCTCCCTTGAATATCAGCATGCGATAGCCCTTGGAGGTTACGCTTAATCTAGAGATCGTGACTTCACCTGGCTTTAATCCGAATTCAAGAGTGAAGCCTAGCTTGCGATTAGGATGCACCCCTGCTCTGGCTCCCGTCGAAGGATGTGCAAGTGAGTAGGCACCCGCTCCACAATGCCAGAACACCACGCTGTTGTTATCCTCATCCAGATAAACCAGGTCACCGAGATAAGGAGGCAATCCGCCGCTGAGCTCTCTCTGGATATACATCGTGATCGCACCATGGATATCCGATTCACAGGAAGACATGATGCCGTCTTCAATAAATTGCGACAGGGTCGAGCATGCTGCAGCCCCAAGCTCCTGGAAGAAATCCGGCCAGCAGCGTACAGCTACCGCGGAAACTCCCTTCTCCAATAGCTGCTGCTTCAAATACGTGGAGAATTTAGCGAACTTTATTGACGTTTCATCTGACTTATTCAGTCCAACTACCATGGAATCTGCCCGCTCTAGCATAGGCCTCCATTCTTCCTCAGGCAGCTCCATCGATTTCTTGAAAATTTGATACAGGTCCATCTGATGTACTCGCACACCAATCTTCTTATGAAGCTCTCTCTCATCCGTGCCTGAGAAGAAGAAGCCCGGTGGATGATCACCAACTACACCAACTACTAGCTTATTCAATTTATTGAACGTCTGAATCGCGACGAACATGCTCTCCAGCTTATGCTTAATCGCATCCTCGGTTGGATTACCGTACATGAAGTCGAATTTACGATCATAGAACTTCAGTGCGTTACACGTACTATTCCCACCCGTTAACGAGTTCAACCTTAGACGGCCACCCACGGAGGGCTCCCGGACCGACCACACCAGGACAGGCTGTGAGAATTGCTCCATGACCTTAACAATAAATTCCGCATCGGCGAAGGTGATCATATGGAAGATGATACAATCTGCATCATGTATAGGATGATTGGCAATGAAAGCATCCAATTCGTCCGTCGAAGAGATAATTGACGAGGGCTCAGCTAACTCGTTGCAGCTACCCTTCAGCATGGATACCGACTGCTCGTAAAAGATTTGTGCTGTCTCCATATCGAACGTCTTGCGACCAATGGGGAAGTAAGCAATTTTCACATCAAACATACGGTAAAACCTCCATTGACAAAATACGTTCTCTTATTGCACGCTTTACACGCCTTTTGCTCGCATTTTTCAAGCTTTTATATGAACAATTCGAGGTGCTTCTTAGACAACAGGAGCCCCTTCGCTACCTTCTCATCGGTTCCCGTCCAGATCGGATCCTCGTGTTCAATGCTAAGCACACCATCATAACCAATATCGTATAGCGCGGAGATGAATTTATTCCAATCCACGTCGCCTTGACCTGGAATTCGATGCCTCCACCACTTGCACGTCAGCATACCTTCATTCCTCAGTACACTCGGGAGTACTTCCGTATCCTTGGCTTGAGCAATAACGATGCGATCCTTGAAGGCATGAACGGCTTCTACAATATCTATGCCCTGCCATACCAGATGCGAAGGATCAATGTTCAGAGCAAGCGCATCGGAAGGAACCCTAGTGAATAATTCATTCCACATGAATGGGGATACAGCAATGTTATAGACTTGAGGCCAGTATTCATACATCGGGCAGTTCTCGAAGGCCAGCTTAACCTGCTGCTTCTCGGCGATCTCCGCAATGCGAGGGAATACCTCCTCGTAGAGCGTTAAGTTCTCTTCAATCGTCTTCAGAGGATCTCTACCTGTGAATGTGGAGACAATCGGCACTTCCAAGTTCTTAGCCGCCTTGAGCAGCATTTCTATATAGGCAACCGCTTCTTTACGCTTCTCCGGATCTGGCGAGAGGAACGGAATGGCTCCGAACATAATACCAGTTAATTCAATATCATATTGGGCCTGTAGCTTTTTAAAAGAAGAGATCGACTTACCTGCAGCGAAATCCTGCCAGTTGATATGCTTATACCGCGGTCCACCGTGAAGCTCAATACCGGAAAAACCGTTCTCCTTCGCCCAAGCGAATGTCTTCTCTAGCTCCCATTCCATAAAACAGGAATTATAAAAACCGATGTGCATATTTCCCACTCCTTCAGATATCTTATGTTCTAGAGCATAATCACTTTGCCTGTCTCGATGGATTCCAATACGGCGTGGGATAGTCTTAGCATCTCCTTGCCCTGCTTAAACCCGGTTCTCATCGGTACGTCATGCTCAATTGCATGAATAAAATCATCAAACTGAAGCTTGAATAGTGAGCGCTGATCGAGAGGCACGACTTCCTTATCATGACCCGTATATAGATCGATATGGTCGCCAGCATCCTTGCCCCATGAATTGAAGTATCCTTCTGCTCCGCCAGCTGAGCCGAATATCCGATCAGCTCTAGGTCGCATCTGGAACTCCTTAGCCAATCCCCAGCTGATGGTCATCGTCCCGACATCGCCCGATTCGTATTCTACCGTGATGACTGCCGTGTCGACAGCTAGCTCCTTGAAGTGAGCGATCTCCGGCCGATCCTTGGCTAGAATGCCACCGCGTGCGTACACGCTAATCGGCTTGGACTGAAAAATCGTTTCCCACATGAAAAAATAATGACAGCTTGTATCGACCACTGGACCTTGATTACCGTTCTTATCGTGCATCGCTCTCTTGGGTCTAACCTCCTGTAGCAGGTCACTGCTGAAGACTAGCGGGGTACCAAATTTACCTTGCTCCACCCATTCACGAACACGATCAATGCCATGGGAATAATTACGCTGAAAGCCTAGACCGAACTTAACACCATTACGATGGACCGCTTCCTCCATGAACTTAGCATCCGTAAGCGAGCTCGCGAGCGGCTTCTCACAGAATACATGCTTGCCCTGATTGGCCGCGTGAATCGTCACCGGCGCATGGAATGCAAGGGGCAAGCAGACCGAGACAATATCTACCTCTGGATCGGAAACCGCTTCTTTATAATCTTGAAAAACATGGGGAATCTTCACCTTATCCGTTATCTGAGCTATTCGATCGGCATCCACATCCGTTATGGAATGTACCCGATGTCCGGCTTCCTGCCATCCCTTGACGTGGTTGCCTCCCATATCCCCGGCTCCGATAATGGCAATGTTGTACGTTCTACCCAATACCTTCACTCCCCAGAAAAAAATAAGTATTTTCGTCATGACCTTTATAGAGGTAAACCGCTTTCATTTGCTGATTTAATCATAACATCATGATCTTTATCGGTCAAGAAAGAATTATGCTCTTTGTAGAATAGCCGGCCGCTTCCAAACCTTACCTTCGACAGACACCTCTATCTCCGGAAAGTTATTTGAGCTAGTGATGACAGTGGCACTATTGTTCTTCACGTAGATGGTATCCTCTGACTTAGCTCCTGCAATGGAAGGATTCCAAGCGTATACCTGTCCCTCTGCAACTACAATCCGCTCGCCTTCTACGGCAAGACGTTCCCTGGTGGAATAACCCGTTAGCCCACCTTGGTGGTGTAGCTTGTATTCATCAGGGTACCCAGCTTCCTTGTACAAATTCGGTATAGTCGAATACATGTGCTCCAAGGAGACTCCCGGCTTCGTGGCATGTATGAGCTTCGTATCGATGACCGTTGCTGCCTCGTGTCTGTGTAAGATATCTGCTGGAATGGGGCCAAAATGGACAAGGCGAGTAGCTGAGGCGATCAATCCGTTCCTTCGCCCGCATACGACAAGCATGGCATAACGGTCCAATAGCATAGTTGTTGGCTGAGGATGTCGTCTGGTGAAGATGCGCTCATCCACGGCGATTAAATTCACGATAGGCTCCAATTCACGTTCCAGGCATTGCTTCGCCAATTCAGCGGCGATCTGGAATTCACTTAATCCTCTACGAATAAGTGTAGCCGTCTGCTCCATCGCATCCGCTGCCAGTCGCCCTAGCAGCATCAGCTCGGGCTCATCCGCCTCATCCACTCTGGTTCTAAGCTGCAGCAGCTCCGCTTCAAGCTCGCCATCCACTTTATAATGATCAAGCTGCTCTGTATATTTGGCGATTAGGCTGTTCTTTATATGAGGCTCATTCCAAGGCCAAACCTCGGTAGTGAATAAATTCCTATGATTGCCAAGTCCCATTTCCTCTTCAATAAGTCTTTCCGATTCAATATTATTCGAGATGAGCACACAATCCGCAGGCGTAATAATAAGTACACAGCAAGCAGGCTCCGATGCCGTATTGACATGACTCCTGCCCCCAATAAACCAGGATACGTTCTTCTGATGCTGGAGAACAACTCCTCCGATGTGCTGCCTAAGAAGCATCTCCCTGATCTCAATTAGTCTACGCTCTAACCGTTGTTTTCGCATATACATTCTCCTTCTCGCTCATTTGCAATCCTTTATACCTCATTACATCATGATCTTTATAACGGAAGAGTACCATAGCGCATATCCCCTGTCAAAAGTAAGTTACGCACAATAGTCGCTTAATTCATTACAAGCATACCGGTTCAACTGCCAGTTCAATTACCATTTGTCGGCAAGGTGCAGAGATATCCACTACTTGGTGATGCAGCCTTATTCCTAAGTAGACCAATTCGTTTCATATACTTTAGATTCCGTTTGGTGATGAGTGCAGAATCCGCAACATAGATTAGACTTGACCAATCCTCTTGGCTAAGGAATTGACGATGCTTACGAATGAAAGTGAAGTTCCATGTCTTGTCTAAGGTGTTACCGTTCTCGGCGTTGGCAAGTATCGGTATTCGTTCGGGTATGACAGCGAGTCCTAGCATGATTTGCTCGAGGGGACGATGATTCTTACTATGACCATACGTGAGTTTCACTTCACTTTCTTTATCGTAGTTTGTCATTCATGCATGAAACTAGCAATTAGTATCTAAGATATGAGTCAACGGGATAAAGATTAAAAGGAAATTTAAACAATAAATAAAGCATGACTAAATATTGGCAGGTTTACTCTCATATGGGGACATGGTATTTTTTTTGGGGGGGATTTATCGATATTGTTAGTGCCGCTAGGAATAGACTGCACACTATACTTCATACTTCATACTTCATACTTCATACTTCATACTTCATACTTCATACTTCATACTTCATACTTCATACTTCATACTTCATACTTCATACTTCATACTTCATACTTCATACTTCATAAACATAAACCTTGGTCCGATGGAGGTCTTTGCAAGTAACTACTGAGACGAATCGCCAATAAAGCCGAGAAGTCCACAGCGGTACCGGCGAATTCTCTATACCTACTTGCTTCCAATCTGGGCCGGGGATGGAATAGGGGATATACCATTCCCCCAGCTAATATAAACAATAGAGATCAAAGCCATTAGTATACTGACTACCGCTATAATCGATACAATCGTATAGAGTGAATTTATCTCGTTAATCTTGGAATTCACCTGGCTCTTCTAATAATCTATAGCCTATGATGATCACTACCCGCTAGCCTGTAGACTATTGTTTTCTTGGACATGTACTGCAGTAAGTTTGATTGGTTGTGGTTTGATAATAATAACAGCAGGTTTGCCGAACACGTACGGGCTGATCAGAGGTGGATACCTTACATTTGGACGAATAATATTTACTTAACGGATTCTCCGATTGTCCGAATAGGGCGGCAGGAGCAGTGAGCAGGTATTGAAAATCCTCATGAATACGGAGCTTTTGACTATCATTGGCTTCTTCACCAATTCGTTTCTCATACAACCAATATACATAGATAGCTGTATTCTCCCATAGGACCGCTGGAGAAATCTCCGTTGCTCTGGAAATCGAATGCCAAACCCTAGATAAATTCCCAGCAAAAATATTCTTCACGACTTGATCTCGCCATATATGTCGATCATCCACCGCAGGCACAGTTACAGACCAATCCCTCAATCGTACCTTTGGAAGCCATGCCTTCTCTTGAAATATCGATTCAACATGACAATTTTCTGCACTGAAATCTAAGCCTTTATTAAACATAGTCATCGCATATAAGCTCGGAACAACGGTAAGAAAACTAAATCTCTTTGAGAATTGGGATGCTGCAACGATTTGGGAGGATGTTTCGAATAAGTTCACTACGTTATCCATATAAACGGATACCCGATCTTCATTTAACAAATCACTCACATGAACAGAATAGAAGTGGTCCGCAGATGAGGACGTAGTGACTCTACAATGTGCGGTTAAAGCTGCCATTTCCTCCGGTTTAAACAAGGACCACTGTGGGGCTTTCATCTTTTAATCTTCTCCCCCTTCCATGTGGAATGCATAGCGGTGTTCCGAATAACAAGTCTGCGCTAATCTCGCAATCCATCTGGAATACATGACGAACCATCTCGCAGGTAATGATGTCCTCCGGTCTGCCTTGTGCGTAAACGGTTCGATCCTGAACAGCCACCATATGATGCGCGTAACGGGAAGCTAAATTTAAATCGTGTAGAACCATGACGATGGTCCGTCCTTCCTTCTCATTGAGCTCATACAATAGATCTAGAATGTCGATTTGATGCGCCAAATCCAGATAGGTCGTAGGTTCATCCAGGAGTAAAATATCCGTTTCCTGAGCAAGTGTCATCGCTATCCAAGCCCTCTGTCTTTGTCCACCGGAAAGCGAATCAACCGGGCGATCAGCGAGGTCCTTCATCTTGGTATCCTCCAACGCCTTGTTCACCATGAACTCATCTTCCTTCGACCAATGCTGCAGCCACTTCTGATGTGGATAACGGCCTTGCTTTACCAATTGTAATACGGTTAATCCTTCGGGAGCCGTCGGTCCTTGTGGTAAGATAGCAAGGCTCTTGGCCACTTCCTTGGTTGCAAGCTTGCTTATATCCTTCCCATCTAATAAAACCGCACCTATTTGAGGCTTTAATAGACGAGCTATAGAACGGAGCAGGGTCGATTTTCCGCAGCCGTTACTCCCAACCAGAACAGTAATCTCCCCCTGAGGAATGATTAAATCCAAGTTATCAATAATTGGTTCGTTTCCGTAAGATAGCGTCAATGACTTGGTTTCGAGCATAGGCATATGATTTCCTCCTTGCTTATTGGTGACGACTCTTATACAACATATAAATAAAGAACGGTGCTCCGATTCCCGATACGAATATGCCCGCCGGAAGATCTAGCGGTAAGAACGCTGTTCTTGCCACAACATCTGCTAGGAAGACAATTAATCCACCGATTAGAGCCGAGACGGGAACTATACTACCGAATGATCGTCCAACTAGCTTTCTAGCTATATGGGGAGCAATTAACCCGACAAATCCAATCCCTCCAGCGAAGGCAACAGCTAAGCCCGCTAACGTAACACTAATGAATAATAAACTAAAACGATCCAATTGTACTCTTATTCCCAGACCTGAAGCCATATCGTCTCCTAATTCCTGTGCATTGGCGGTTTTAGTGAACAGTAGAGATAGCGCTATAAGAATGAGAACCCATGGTAGCATCGTATAGACATTAGTCCAACTTGCTCCATACACACTCCCTGTCAACCATAGATAGGCCTGGGTCGTTGAGTAATTGTTACCGATGACAATAACGAAGGTAGTCAATGCCCCCATCGCCGCCGCTGCACCGATTCCAATAAGGACAAGCCGGATTGGGGTAACGCCTTTTTTCCAAGATAGAGTATAAATCAAAGCCGCGATGATGCCCGCACCGGTGATTGCAGCTACTGGAAGCCAATGTATGCTTACCGTATCTGCATAATAGGTGATGAATATAACAGCCGCTAAGGAGGCCCCACCTGTTATTCCAATAATATCTGGTGATCCAAGCGGATTTCTGATCATTCCTTGCAGGATTAGTCCCGAAACTCCAAGTGCAGCCCCTGCAAGAAGTGCGACAAGCATACGAGGAAGTCTAACTGTATCTATTATAAAAGCATATTCCCCGCTTCCCAAGCCCAGTAGATGTTTGATAACTTCGATCGGATTTAACATCGTACTCCCAATGGACAAGCCCGCAAGGAACAATATGATGGATACGCAGACTAAGGTAGATATGGCAAAAAGTGTTTTCTTCTGCATAATAAATGAGACAGTTCCTGAACGGTTGCGGTAAGAAATATACTTACTCATTCCTTGAGTGCCCCCCTTCGGGCAATATAAATAAAGAATGGTGTACCAATTAATGCGGTCATAACACCTATTGGAATTTCCTGAGGCATGATAATAAACCTAGCAGCTACATCTGCAAGTAATAATAAACTCGCCCCGAGTAATGCGCAATATGGAATAATCCATCGATAGTCCACCCCTACAAGTCCGCGAACGATGTGTGGAATAATCAAACCAATAAATCCGATAGAACCCCCGACGGCAACGGACCCACCGGCCAGAACTACAACAACTGATATCATTAATGCTTTTACTAGAACGGTACGCTGACCCAGCCCCTTCGCAATGTCTTCACCTGAGGTAAGAATATTCACGGGATGCGCTAGTAGAAAGGCGATGATCCACCCACCTATCATGAATGGTAGAATGGGAATTAGCATATCAACTGTTCTGCCCGCTACAGAGCCCGCCAGCCAGAAAAGCACACCTTCTAGGTTCTGTTGATTGATGACCAACAGCCCTTGTGTTAAAGAAACGAATAAAGCGCTTATAGCTGCTCCAGCCAGCACGAATCGAATTGGCGACATCCCTCCTCTCCCCATTGAGCCGAGAAAATAGACCATGACAGCCGCAACTCCGGCCCCTAGAAAAGCGATCCACATATAATGAACGAGTGAGGATGCTGAGAACAGCGAGAACGACACCACTACAAAAAATACAGCCCCCGCATTGATGCCAAAGATGCTGGGTGAAGCAAGGGGATTCCCCGTCAGCGCTTGCAATAAGGCCCCGGCAATAGCCAAACTAGCACCGATTACCATAGCAATCGCTGCTCGGGAGAGTCGTGATGTGGTGATGATGATATGCTCTGTTGAGGTATCGTCATAATGGAAAAAAGCATCCCAAACCGTTGCAAATGAAATCGAGGTTTGGCCAAAAGCGATACTAGAAAAAAAGGATAGAACGAAAAGAATTAAACCGAGGGCCAATCCTATAATTTTGGATGAAGTATGAGGGAACAAATGTGTCATATTACTCTCTCTTCTACTTTGGTATTTTAAAATAGAATAACAAGAAAGGGGAAGAATGGCATCCCTTTTCTTGTCTATAGATTCTTTATGATTATTTTTCCAATCCGAAGTGCTCATATAGCTGATCCAACATCGTGTTGGCGGAAATGAATCCCCCAGCCATATTCCAAGCAACCTCGTCAATTTGATACACCTGTTCTGCTTTTACTGCGGTAAGATTGTTCCATAACGGATGCGTCGTCCATTCTTCATAGGTTTTCTGAACGGCCGTATCTTCACCAGGATCGGACAGGAATAGGAAGAATACCTCCGCATCCATACTTGGAATGCTTTCTTTATCTGTAAGACTAACAACAACCGTTCCTTTATCTGCTTCTGCTTGTTGATACTCTGATCTTACAAAACCAAGCTCATTTAATATATCCCCTGCATAGCCTGTTACATAAATACGGGCATGATCCGCTCTGAAATTGAGTACTGATGCTTCAATCGGCCATTCGCTGCCTAGTTTCGCTGAGATCTTGGTCTTGAAATCAGCCACTCGACTTTCCCAATCGGAGAGGAGCTTTTGTGCTTCAGCTTCCTTGTTCATGGCTTTTCCCATCAAATCTACAGTCTCTTTGAACTTAAATACAGTTTCATGCGTAACGGTTGGAGCAATTTGCGATAGCTGCTCGTATATTTTCTCGTGACGTAGTTTGGAGGCTATAATCAAATCTGGTTTAAGCTTGGCAATCTCCTCTAAGTTGGGTTGAGTTTCTTGGCCAACAATTGGAATGCCATCAAGATCTGCTCTGATATATTCATAGATAGGCTGTTGCAACCAGGATTCAACAATACCCACTGGTTTAACGCCAAGCGCAACTGCAACATCATTAGCTCCTTGATATAAGGTAACAATTCTCTGAGGTGTACCTGTAATTTCTGTTTTGCCCATAACATGCTCAATAACCCGGGCTTGTTCTGTCTGTTCTTCTGCTTCATTGACTTTCTTTTCTTGCTCTTCAGTGCTGTTCTCCGCTTTCTCTTCTTGAGGCGCTTCTACTAGAGGTTCGTTTCCTCCGCAACCTACAACAACAAACATCAATACTAGAATGCATGAGATGGTGAATAATACTTTTTTTGTTCTAAACATCTGTCTCTCTCCTCTTTATCCAAGATCATTCAATTGATAATGATTATCATTACCATTGATTAATATATACTCTCCTCAGTTTTTTGTCAAGGAGCCACCGTCATGGTATTTTCTAACATAAACTGCAATTTACTAATAATGATCACTAGATTACCGTTTTAAGTCATGGATTCAACATTTTTTGTCTACTATAGTTGTTATGAAAGCGAATTCATAGTGGAGGTGACTATATGTAATGTTCTTGCTGCGAAGCGTCTAAAAGCGTAACGGAGTTGCTCATCTATGGACCTGGCAGCGATGGTGTATTGAAATGCATTGTTGGTCAATGAGTTATAGATGGAGCCGTTCATAAGTCAATTTGACTTATGGTGGCTTCATTTTATTTCAATTTTTTTTACAAAATCCGACAAATTCCGAGCTAAACGTGATAAAGTTAACTACGGATTGGAGTTTTTAGGATTCTCCTAATTTCAAAGTATAGTATTGGCTCAGAAGGGCAGAGGAGAGAAATATCGTGAAGAGAATAATGGCAACAATAATGGTCGCTATGACCGCGGTTCTAATTGGGATAAACTTAGTCTACTACTACACAACAAGAGACACCTTAATTCAGAATCAGGAAGAACACATTTCAGGGATACTCGCACAGGTTGGCACATCCATTGAAAATTTGAAAGCAAGTGAACGGTTTTATGAGGTTATGCTATCTGAAAAGTTACGAATGGCAGCTATTGCGGCGCAATATGCTTTACCACACGATATCGAAGATGTATCTAATGAACAATTAGTCGAGATAAGAGATAAATTAGGCCTAGAGGATATCACACTCTTCACATACATAGATGGTCAAATAACTGGTAATAAATCCAGTGACCCGAAGGAAATCGGGCTGAAAACCATTACCTGGGGTGATGGCACCTGGCACTCGATGTTTGATCAGTTATTACAAAATCATGATGTCGAATTGATCGAACACTTCGGAGAAAAATTAAAAAATTATTGGGGCGGCCCGATAGATACCTCAACTTCTAATCCAGACCAAATCGTGAAGTGGGGCTATTACAATGACGGAACAACCAATTATCTCATAGACCCGTACGTCTCAGATTCTTCCTTTGTAGAGTTCCAAGAAACGGCTGGCTTGAATAGTTCAATTGATAAGTTAATTGATGACAACCCATACATCACACAAATTGCCGTTATTAATGAGAATGTACTAGAGAAAGGCGAAGAAACAATACGAAAGGGTACAGTTTGGCTCTCTGACAAATTGGTCACTTATGGAAAGTACAATCTTCAAACCCCAGCAGATAAAAAGTTTGTTCAAGAAGCATTCAGGAAAAATAAAACGATGAGCAAAATTATTGAAATTGACGGCAAAGAGTACTTAAATTTCTACGCACCGACATCATTCAAAAATTATATTAAGGATGACTTAATCATCATCATTACCTCGGACTTTGCTAAGATCCAATCATCATTAAATGAGCAAATTCTACGAATCGCAACGGTCAGTGTTTTATGTCTGCTATTTGGACTCGGAATCATACTAATCGTTACCCGGTACATTCGTAAACAAGGGATGGTTATTCTGAAAGTTCAGGATGCTTATAGTGAGAATTTAGACAGCTTGTTTAATGCGATTAAAGAATATCGGCATGATTTTAACAACCATTTATTTATGCTATCTGGGCTGGCCTCAATGAAAAAGCATGATGATCTGAATGCATATATTAAACAGTTAACCAACTCTCAATCTGTTATTTCCGACATTATTAATGTGAATATCCCTGCCTTCTACGGATTGCTTCAAGCCAAATCTGTTTACGCATCCGAGAAGGGAATTGCGCTTAAATACCACTTTGAAGGATTCGAGGGTATCCGGTTAGATATGATGAAGGTGACTGATTTGGTCCGAGTTATGGGTAATATCATCGACAATGCCTTCTATGCCGTTGAGGACAAGGATACTCCTGATAAGCAGGTTGAGTTGTATGCAAAGGTTAATAACGGAATGCTTACTTTCCAAATCAGTAACAATGGTAAACCCATTCCGAAAGAACACATTGGACAGATCTTCAATCATGGTTTTACGACTAGAAAAGACCAAGGTGGAAGTGGAATTGGACTTGCAGTTTGTAAGAAAGTTATACAATCATATAAAGGTGAATTAAAGGTGAAGAGCGATCCAAACTGGACCATATTTACCGCTGAGATTCCACTTCCCCAGATGGTGGGTTAAGGACAAGATACAATCGCCCGACAATATATATAACCCCAAGTACTATTCGTTCTTCCACGAGTCCAGTATCTGCTTTACGTAGAACTGGATTTTTTCTTGCGGACGAAAAACCATTCTCGAGAATGAGATTCAGATCAGCCTAAAGAAGCTATGCAGAATATCTTTTCCTGTGAGATAATTTGCCAATAGGTAAAATTTAACTATACCGGGGGCGAGCTAGCTTGATTCAATCCGAGAATACTGACAAAAAAGAAAAACCTCTAGTCGTATTGACCAAGATGCTACGATGGGCCAAACAATATTGGTTGTCCTACTTAGGTATAGGCGGAATCATTGTTATCGCCTCTCTCCTTCCCGTTGGCTGGGCAGAAGCGTTCAGACAGCTCTTTGATGCAGCTTATACCCTCGATCCAGACGGCTTATTAAATGCTGGAAAGTGGTTTATAGGATTATTCCTAACTGACATCTTGATTTCTCTTCTTCAAGCATGGCTGATGCAGTGTTTATCCAACCGTAATACCTTGGATTTGCAACGAGAGGTCTTGAGTGGCTTATTTGCCATGAAGCTACTTCGTTATATGAAGTGGCATACTGGCGACAAGCTGCAGCGTCTGAATCATTCGGCTGTAGCTGCTCAAGATGGCATAAACCAGCGAATCCCTCAGCTACTTCAGAACATTCTATCTATCATCTTTCTATTCACTTATTTAACTATCCTCTCATGGGAGCTAATGGCCGGTGCATTAGTCGTTGCTCTTATCCTGCCACTACTAAGTAATATACTTAGTAAACCAATCCATAAAGCTCAAGAGAACGCAAATGAAGCACAAGCTATTCAAGACTCCAAGCTGCTTGATCAGCTTCAAGGTGCTGAGGTTGTCCGTGGGTTTGGCTTAAGAGAATCCTTCAAATCTATCTGGTATATGAATGTTGAGGCAACCCGAAGACGTTATCTACGAATGGATATGTTGAAGATGTTTACTGGAAAGGCCATATTCATAGGTTTCTGGTTAGGGCAGGTTTACATATTGGGAATGGGAGCATGGATGGCCTTGAACCACAATTTAGAGATCGGGGCGATTGCCGCATTCATTCTTTCCTACGAGAGGCTTGTATTCCCATTAGCTGAGCTCATTAATACTTGGGCTTCCGTACAGGATTCCATTGCTCATGCAGGGCGCGTTTTTGAGATGGAGGATCCTACTCGGAAAAAATATGTTAAAGAGGGCAACAAGCTGCTCCCGGAACGGGCAGACATTCATCTTGATAATGTTACATTCAATTATGACGACAATATAGATGAGCAAATTGGTAGTGCCATTCTCGGCCTATCAGCAACCTTTCGGGAAGGAAAAACCACTGCATTGGTAGGTCCAAGTGGTGGCGGTAAGAGCACTCTCCTCAAACTTGTGATTGGTCTTCATACACCTTCATCCGGATCGATTCAATACGGAGATATACGTCTTGGGGAAGCTGAGATAAGTGCTTGGAGAGCGCGCGTTGCTTATTTGCCACAGGATGCAGCGTTGTTCGATACTACAGCGATGGAGAACATCCGAATAGGTCGACTAGCTGCCACAGATGAGGAAATTATAGAAGCGGCGCGGCTTGCTAATGCTCATTCATTTATATCCGAACTTCCTGATGGTTATAACACTCGACTCGGAGAAAGAGGGCAAAGACTTTCTCGAGGAGAGCGACAGCGCCTTGCCCTGGCTAGAGCCTATGTGCGTAATCCAGAGATTTTACTGCTAGATGAACCCACATCAGCCTTGGATGGTCTGAATGAGAAGCTTATGCAGGATGCGCTACAGTCACTCATGCAGAACAAGACAGTCATCGTTGTCGCGCATCGACTATCCACCGTTCGTAATGCCGATTGTATCTTGTATGTTGAGAACGGACGCATCCTGGAATCTGGTAGCCATGCGGAGCTCATGCAGCAGGCCGGCCGATATGCAGACCTTGTACACGCTGGGGATTGGGCCGATACTCGTGAAAGGAGTCCTCAACATGAATAATTCATCTGTAAGCTCCAAACCACGACTTCGTGAGCTTCTTCATTTTTTATGGCCGAGACTCGGCAAACAGCGCAAAACCTTTATACTAGCAATTGTTCTCTTGTTTACTGACACCATCCTAATGATGTATATCCCTCTATTAATGGAGCTCTATTTCAACAGAATTGGTGACTTAGTCTATATCAGTTGGTTGTTGATTATAGGAACCCTCTTTACGGTGCTGATGATGGGACTCAATATGATAGGGTTTTATCTAAAGCAGCATACAATAGGCTCCCTCCATCGCGACGTGATGGTTGAGCTAGCAGATGAGGCACAACGGTTACCACTTGAGAACACGCTCGCCTCGCACACAGCGGATATTACTCAGCGTGTAGCGCAGGATTCCGGAAGAACGACCTGGACACTCGTTACGTTTCTTGAAGGTATGGGCGGCCAAATCTTCATGTTAATCCTAGCAGCTGCTTATATGTTCAGGCTGCAATGGCAAGTGGCATTGGCTGTAATCATCCTGATGCCGCTTGGTTTGCTCGGAAGCCATCTGCTTCGCAGACCTTTGCAGAGGATTGGCCTTGAGGTCGCTGAACAGGAGGCCATCGTGCGTCAAAGCCAGCAGGATGCATTACAAGGTATGGAGACCCTTCGCGCCTTCGGTGCAGAGAGTTGGATGCTCCAACGCTTCATCGAGCATCGATCAAAGCTGAATGAGCTCTACCTCCGCCGTATGTGGTGGAGGCAGTTAGTCAACGGGATAACCAATTCACTCGCCCAGCTCATCGTTTGGGGATCTATTCTATTCATCGCTTGGTTAGCCATTAAAGGCACATTCCAATTAGGGGCGCTTATGGCTTACTTTATTCTTGTATGGAGGATCTTTAATCCGCTACTCAACTTAGGGAGAATGTGGGGAGAAATACAGGAGAATTTGGGTGCGGCAGGCCGTGTATTCACTTTGTTGAACGCCAAGAAGGAAGCTAGTATTCCCCCTGTGATACATGTAGGAGAGACTTCTGCTATACGATTGCAGGAAGTCTGCTTTAGATATGCAGAAAAGACAGGGCTGCAGGATGTCCATGTAGCTATAGAGTTGAATCATGAAGAGAAACAGCTTCTTAGTGGCTTCCACCTGAATATTCAGTCAGGCAGCTTCACTGCCATTGTAGGACCTAGCGGCTCTGGGAAATCCACCGTTGCCAAGCTGAGTGCAGGACTTCTGCATCCGAAGGAGGGGGCCGTTATGATTCAAGGCCATAATCCTCAGCACAATGCCGAATATGCTAGACAATTTGTCTCCTATGTTCCTCAAACTCCCTACTTATTCTCAGGGACAATTCGAGAGAATCTATTATTGGGCCGAACTGATGCTGGCCATAAGGATGTGGAGCAAGCAGCAAAGCTAGCACAAGCACATGAGTTCATTATGGCACTACCCGACGGTTATGAGACTCTGATCAAAGAGCATGGTGATTCATTGTCGGGTGGTCAGAAGCAGCGACTTGCGATTGCCCGTGCCCTATTAGCCGATCGTCCGGTCTGGATATTCGATGAGGCAACCTCAGCCCTCGATGTGGAAACCGAGCGCAAACTAATGGAGGCCATTCTCGATACAACAAGACGACAAGGTAGAACCTTGCTATGCATCGCTCACCGGTTGACCACCGTGCAGGAGGCTGATTGTATCATTCTCATGGAGGACGGTCTTATCATTAACCATGGAACCCATTTGCAGCATCTACAGAACAAGAATGGACTTTATTCGAAATTGTGGGAGCAAATTAGTGGGGAACGGCCAGCGGTTTAGGAAGCTCTGGCCCTCCGCTTCCAAGTGCAAATCGTTACTATTTCGTCGCATTAATTATTAACTTAGGAAATAAGTGTACATATGCGCTATTGGCTCAGGGAATCAGCAAACTATTTGTTTAATCGTTGGCTAACGGAACCAGGTCTTTGCGGTACAATGCCTTCATGATGCTCTCTATCGGGATATCCATAAGGGACATGTCGACGACACCAACCGCACCTTGCACCAACGCCATAAAATCAGCCAAACGTATACGCTCTAAATCAAGCTCAAGCTCCACATTATGCTCAGTATATCTTTTTTGTAGAATAATAGCCTCATGCTCCCAGTCGGTAGGCCAAGGATGCTCCGATGTAAGTCGAACCATCTTCTTAGCTCCCAGATAGGTTTTGAGCACCTCCATGCGATCATCGAAGACGATATCTCCATGATTAATGACAATAATACGTTTGGCTAGCAGCTCAATATCCTCCATATCATGAGTGGTCAGCAGGAAGGTGACGCCCTTCTTGTTCATCTCACGCACGAACCCGCGAATGTTCTCCTTGGCAATGACATCAAGTCCGATCGTAGGTTCATCTAGGAAGACGATCTTCGGTCGGTGCAGCATGGCCATAATGAATTCACACTTCATCCGCTCACCAAGTGATAGCTGGCGTGTCGGTTTGCGCATCACATCACCTACCTCGAGCAGCTCCACCATCTCCTCTAAGGTTTCTAGAAAAGCGTGCTTTGGAATATTGTAGATTTCCTTATTCATATAGAAAGCATCAACCGGAGGGATATCCCAGAGCAGCTGGGACTTCTGGCCGAATACGGCTCCGATGTTCGCTACATAGGCTTTGCGTTGCTTCCAGGGCACATAATCCATGATGGAAACGTGACCGGAGGTTGGTTCTAGTACACCGGTTAACATTTTTAACGTTGTCGATTTCCCTGCGCCATTCGGGCCGAGAAAGCCAATAAGCTCTCCTTCTTCCACGTTAAAGCTAACGCCTCGGACTGCCTCGACAATTTTCTTCTTACGCACGACTAAGCTTTTCACTGCTTCCTTGAACGTATGTCCTCTTTCATAAGTTTCATATGTTTTAACCAAATTGTCTACTTGAATGATCATCTTTAGCCACCTGCGCTTTTATAATTTTTCATCATGGAGAGCCAAAACCGATAGCTGAGCACCAGGAAAATCAGTACGACAGCCCCAACAACCGCCACTCCATCAACCGGTTTACCTAACAACACAGCCGCAGGCATCGAGCCCATCGCCGCAACAGGAATCACCATCGTAATAATCGTCCGGAACGATTTGGTGAAGATGGATGTAGGGTATAAGGTGAAGTAAGTCGTTGCATCGAACAGCTCATACACGCGAAATGTCCCAATCCATATGATCGTCACCGCTGACATGAGTAGTGCAAATGCAAAAAACATAATCACAGCCATCATTAATAAAAAGGTGAACATCAACCACTCCAGCACCCCAGGCATCTCAACCTGTGATATAGCTATCACGAATAAGGTGGCACCACCCAGTAGCTTGCCTAGATCCTCGGCATCAAAAGCGGTCACGATAAGCATGAACAGTGGATGACGTGGCTTTACGAGTAGAATATCGAGTGTGCCTCCGCGAACCCGCTCGATCGTATTCCATACCATACCGAAGAAGAAGGGGAATGATAGCCCTTTGGCCAGCAAGAATATCGCTTGAATGAGTAGCGCCTCGTATAAACCCCAGCCGGGAAAAGAAGCACCCGTACTGTAGATGATCACAGTTACGAAAGGTACGATCATATCGAACAGCAGCATGATCAGCATGCTGATCAAGAAATCCGTGCGGTCGGTCATCCTTCCAGCAATAGAGGTTTTCATCCCTTGCATATATAAACGAATACTCGACATTACGTTCCCACCCCCGTAAACTTGTTAAGCCCGAGCCGCCAAAGCCATTCCGATACACCCCACATGATTAGAACCGCCACGACCTGTAAGCCTACAATCATTGGAATACTGAGCGAATATCCGGCCAACTGATAGGAGCCTAAGAACACTTGGTTCGGCACATAAGCAATGAACTGAAACGGCAGGAAGAACAGAACCTTCTGGAGCACCTCCGGAAAAAAAGACAGCGGAATAAATACACCCGCACTGACATCCTTTAGCAGCAGGAACATGCGTCGGACACCTTGGGCTCGCATTAGCCAGAATGAGGACATGCCGATACAAAAGTTGACCAGGAACACCATGATGAAGCTCAGCGTAATCGATACGATAAACCAGCCCAGATGATGTGGAACCATCTTGATCCCGAACAAGAAGTAGAAAATCAGGTAAACCGGAATGACTTCAATCCAGAAAGCAAGCATACGATGGCCAATCTTGACGGATATTGAGTAGAATCGATAGGAGACCGGTCGAAGTAGGAATGTCACCAATTTACCGGAATGTACAAGGTCCTGTAACTCCCAATCAGAGAAGTCAAAGGTCAGAAAGCCGATCATTGCAACGACCCCATAATAGAGCAGAATCTGATCCAACGTCATGCCGTTAACGGTATCTCGTACGCTGAACACCGCCGACCAGATGAAAAATTGGATAAGGAAGAACACAGGCCCGGTCAGAATGGATATCGCCATCTGAGATCGAAATGCACTCGACTCCTTATATGTAGCCAATGATACGGCGCGCATTAATCGAATTGCACGCATAGAACAACTCCCCTTTGGTAACTAGATATGAAATCACGAAAGCCGCAGCGCATCACGCCACGGCTTGACGATTAATTAATCTTATTACGGGAAGTGCATGTGTACCAGATGTAAAATCGTTATAGTCGTTTTTTATCATAACTTTAAATAATATTGAAAAGAATTAACTGTAAAATTTTTATCTACATCACGATCAAACTCATTATCAAAAAAAATCGCACGATATTTATATAAAATCTCTCTTTTTTGAGCAAAGTTACTTAATATCTTCTCGAATTTTCCATTCATCCACTCGTCGCTCAGTTCCTCTTTTTCATATTTCTCTTTTTGAATGTTTTCAAAAATCAGCATACTTTTGTAATCAGTCAGTTTATATTGACTGCTCCATTGATGGAGTAAAGCGTCTATATGGACATCGTTGGTTTTCTTACTAGTCATTAATAATATATGGTAGTATGGAATTCTAGAAGGAGTGAATATGATCGATGGAAAACAACATTCTACAGGCTAAACATATGCTTCATACATATAAACAAGAGCATGTTATTGAATATTTGGATGCATTAAAGGGTTCTGAGAAAGCCAAATTGCTGGAACAAATTCTTAGTATTGATTTTGAGCAGCTGGTCAGGGTCCCCAGTAATTCAAAGCTGGAAGAGATGAATCAAGAAACGATAGAACCTATTGAGCACTATAATCTTAATCAATTTACGGAAATTCAAAGGGAAATGTACACCCAGAAAGGCTGGGACATTCTTCGAAATGGTGAGGTTGGTGTCATTGTGGTCGCCGGTGGACAAGGGAGTCGGTTGGGGCATGATGGACCCAAAGGTACATTCGATATCGGTCTACCCTCACATAAATCCTTGTTTCAGCTACAAGCTGAGCGTTTAGTGAACCTTTCCAGTCGGGCCGCAGCAAGTATTCCATGGTATATAATGACGAGTCCTGATAACCATGACGATACGATTCGTTTTTTTCAAACCCATAATTATTTCGGATATCCCCAAGAGGACTGCATGTTCTTCCAACAGCATACAATGCCGGCTGTGAACCAAGAAGGAAAATTGCTCTTCTCCTCAGACTCACGAATAAAATTCGTGCCTAGCGGCAACGGGGAGTGTTTCTCTTCTCTGCATAAATCAGGTGCTCTGGTGGATATGAAACGCAGGGGGATCGCTTGGTTATTTTACTATAATGTTGATAATGCACTTATTCGAATAGCTGATCCCGTCTTCGTAGGTTTTGCTGCCTATCACAATAATCCGATAGCTACGAAAGTCATTGATAAGTCTGACCCTAATGAGAAAATAGGAATTTCTTGCCTCAGGAATAAACGTCCAGCAGTGTTGGAATACAATGAGATCCCTGATTCATTGTCACAACAAAGAGAGCCTCAAGGTGGATTATCCTATGGCCTTGGGAATATATCCATTCATATGTTTCGCTATGATTTCATTGAACAGCATGCTCAAAAAGCCATTCCTTATCATGTAGCCTTGAAGAAGATAGATTCCGTTGATGCTTACAAGTTAGAAAGGTTTATCTTTGACTTTTTCCCCTTAGCAGAGAAGATGACAGTCTTAAAGGTCGCTCGTGAAGAGGAATTTGCCCCAATAAAAAATAAAGAAGGCGCGGACAGTTCATATACAGCAAGAAAGCTAATTCTTAATCTCCCCGATTTAACTATTTAGCTTACTCGTATTACCATATCGAATGCTCCTCGCACCACTCTCGCAGAAACGCATACCTATGATCCTGTCGACCTATAATGACGCACCCCTATTTGCCAGATGAGCAAGCAGGGAATCAAGAATACCACACTAGCAAGTGGCATCATCATGTACAAGAGCTCATTACCTTCAGATTTACCTAGAATATATAACAGCGGCAAATAGCTAATAAACCCGAATGGGATAATAAACGTGAAGAAAACCGTGACCCATTTCTGATAAATATTCAGTGGATACTGCGCCATCTCCCTCCCCCCATCTGTGAATATATTCGCAACCTCCAGCCCCTGAATCGTCCAGAAGCATAGAGCTGCATTCAACATATATATTCCAGTGAAAATCAGGACACCACCCACTACCATTAATATTAACGTGATGACCTTTACCGCGCTCCACTCGATGGGTAGGTTATTAATCGACCAACTAAGAACAATCGCACTTTGAAGGATTCGACCGAATCGGGTAAATTCGAACTTCGAGCCCAGAACCTGCACAACCGTGCTACGAGGTCGAACTAGCAAACGATCGAAATCGCCACCAGCCACAAGCGATGAGAAGGCATCGAATCCACGGGCGAAGCATTCACTAAGCGAGAAAGCCATGTGGACAATGCCAAAGCATAACGCTGCTTCGAAGAAGGTCCAGCCCTGTAGATGCCCGAACCGAGCGAATAAGAAATACAGTCCGGCGAAAACTGAGAAGGGGATGAAGAATTGCCCTGTGGTGAGAAGCCAGAAGGATGTGCGATACTGCATTTGTGACTTGAATAGGATCAATAAATATTTGAAATATAAAGCCATTCACTCAACCTCCCTGTACAACAACTTGTTGTAACGCTCGTCTCAATAACCATCTCCCTAAGCCTATCAATACACCCAACCATAGGAGCTGAACGAAAATTCCCCATAACGCTTCTGCTGATGGAATATCCCCGGAATATACGCGAAAGGGAAAGTCCACCGTCCATCGGAAGGGTAACACATAAACTATCTTCTGCAGCCACAAAGGCATTAATGGTACTGGGATGATCATGCCAGCCAAAAACTCTCCAGCAACGGCTATCATTAGTATTGAGCCCGTCGGTGACATCGTCCAGAACACAGAGATATAGATCACCATGGAGATGGAAACGATCACGAGCAATCCCAGCAGGAGTGTAACAACAAACAGCAATAATGTTATAACGGAAGGAGGCATGCCCAAGCGATAAGGCTCAGGTAAGACAAATACAATCAAGATAATTGGTAAGCACCTTAGGACAACACTTGAAACCCGCGTAGCCAATAGCTTGGCGTACCAGAACTTATATATGTCACAGGGCCTGCATAGCTCATAGGCAATATTGCCACTTGTAATGAGCTGGAAGATATCATGATCACGAAACCATAACGCAATAAACCCGAGAAATATTTGTTGAAGCCAAATGTAGGATACCAGGTCCTCCAAGGAGATCGGTGGAGTGGTGGAGCTGTGACTATAGAATGCCACATAAACCATGATGAAGATTAAGCCGAAGAATAACTGCGTCGCCATTCCAGCTAGCGCGGCCGCACGATATTGCAGCCCAGTAATGAACCGGAGCTTGGATACCGATATGTAAGCATTCATATTAGATGCTCCTTATACAGCTGAAGAATGAGCTCATCAACCGGCTTCGTATCAATGGCTACATCCAACAGCTCAAGCTGTTCAGATAACCTGGAGATCACACTAGCAATACTTATGTGCTCGTTATCAAAGCTATACACCGCCCGCTCTGCAGACCAAGAAAGCCGTGATGTATCTGGTATGTCAACTGGATCAAGGTGCTCTCGATAGTCAATGGTGATCGTTCGGTGCGTGCCGAATCGATTACGCAGCGCGGACAAAGAACCATCGTATAATAATGTACCTTTACCAATCATCAATATCCGATTAGATAGTGCCTCGATATCACTCATATCGTGGGTGGTTAGAATAACAGTAACACCCTTCTCTTTATTGATCGTTTTGATAAACTGACGAACGGCAACTTTACTAACTGCATCAAGACCAATGGTCGGCTCATCTAGGAAGAGGATCTTAGGATCATGTAAAAGTGAAGCCGCAATTTCGCAGCGCATCCGCTGTCCGAGACTAAGCTGCCGAACTGGGGTGTGGATGATTTCATTCAAAGCCAATGTCTCTACGAGCATAGCTAGATTATCCTTGTAAATCATCTCCGGTATTCTATAGATATCCTTCAATAACTCGAAGGAGTCGATTACAGGTACATCCCACCAGAGCTGTGAGCGTTGTCCGAAGACAACACCAATATGCTGAACGTAGGCTTCACGATCCTTCCAGGGGGTGTAGCCCATGATACTGCATGACCCAGAATCAGGCACTAATATGCCACTCATCACTTTAATTGTAGTCGATTTACCCGCACCATTCGGACCGATATACCCTACAATCTCCCCCTCCCCGATCGAGAACGAGATATCCTGCAGCGCTTCCACAATCGTATGCTCTCGTACGAATAACGCTTTAGCCGCCTGCCTAAATCCTGCAGAGCGCTTTGCCACCTTAAAGGACTTTCTAATCCCACCCAGCGAAATCAATGGTGTGCCCACCTTATAACCTCCTTAGAAAATCATTTGACCGCTGACCCATATTAACGAAAATTTTCCAAAAAGTATAGACTTATAATTTTACTCCAGCTATACTAAGAATATAGAGATCGGGAACACCTACCTTACTTAAAATATACCTAAAACAGGCAAACGACATCGTAGATGTCGTTTTTTTATTGGTTTGAGGAGGAAAACCATCAGAGACACTCTGAAGGGATGAGTTGAGGATTCTATTGATATTAATTTCGCAGACCTAAGGCCAAATTAGTAACATATTACAACTAATCTTTTATAACCAGCTTATACTAACTAATAAGTGCAAAACTACTCTTAATTCTTGGTTGCCTTAATGATTTCCTAGTTTTCCAACGTATAATTGAAAAAGGGTTATTATTAAACAAGGCGCAGAAATAGACCGCATTTGAGCGTAACGAATATCTTCCAGCAATATGCATGGAGCAAATATTCACTATTCGCCAACATTGACTTATCCCAACATATTAATGGATACCCATTCCGAGATGAGATGACGATGGGCTTCTCGGTCGGCATACTTATTGCCTATTTTGTAATCTTCAATGTATTATCATGGGCTGTATTCACTCGAAGAGATGTCGCAGCGTAGGAAACCCACTCATGATTATGTTTAACAGCCTTAGTCCGAAATTCAATTGGACTAAGGCTGTTTCATTTCTTCTCTAGATTCCGAATAAACCTTCAAATGCGTCATGCAGCCCTCTGGAGCCAAACCTCGACCGAATGCTCTCGGTCGTATCGTCCAGTTCGATTCGACCGTTATTCATAAACACCGCATGATCCGCCAACGCCTCTGCGATCTGAAGCTGGTGTGTAGAGAAGATGACAGTGTGCCCTTCCTCCTTCACGGAACGAATCAATTTGATAAAGGAGTTCATCCAGAACGGATCCAAACCATTCGTCGGCTCGTCAAGCACCAAGACCGGCGGCTTAGCCAGCATCGCTTGGGCGAACAGTACACGTTGCCGCATACCTTTGGAGAAAGACGAAACCGGCTTCTTCCCCGTATGTGCCAAACCAACCTCGGCGAGCACCTCATCAGCGCGCGTAACGGGCAAACCGCGTAAGGACGCCCAGAAATATAAGGTCTCCCTCGCGGTCAAGCCATTGCCGAATCGATAATCGTCCGGCATATAACCAATCAATCCCGCGTATTCCCTTCGATGCCCCTTCCACTCCAAACCCTTGATTCGAATCGTTCCTTTCGTAGGCTGCATAATGCCCACAAGCAGTCGGAGCAGTGTGCTTTTCCCAGCTCCATTGGCACCGCACAGCGCCAGCACCTCTCCCTGCTTCACTGACAAATTGACTTCATTCACAATGGTTTGTTTGTTTAACAATTTCAGAACATCGCTCATCTCGACAATAGGTTCATTCACTTGGATCGCCCCCGTTCCCACATTAAATTGGAAAAGCTAATCGCCATTCCGACCCAGAGCGAACATAGCAGCAAGAAAGATACAGTGCCTAGCGGATGTTTAATCCAGTCTACCCATTGATAGTACTCAGGCCCGAGCACGGATCCACCACCTAATTTAACAATAATAAATAATCGCACCAATTCGGCCGGATTGAGTATGGTAAGCCCAACAACAGCAGGCTTGATCCAGAGATAGGGTAGCTGTCCAAGTCCGGCCATCAAGAGCGCAGGCCAACCGATAATCGTAAAAAACCATACCGCAACCGCGATCGTAAGCGCTTGCCAACGATTGCGGGCGATTGTACCAATTCCAAGAGCAACAGCAAGGAATAACAAGACTAGGCCAACGGAAAAGGCAAAGAACAATCCGAATGTAGTGACTTCAAATCCTTTACCTCCAATAGCCCCGATCAACCCCGTGAGACCGAAGCCAAAAGCTATTATCGTCAGCAGAACAATAGCCATGCCCATAAATTTACCAGTTATGAATGTAAATGTGCTAATCGGATAAGTCGATAACAGCTCCCAGCTCCCCTCTTCTTTCTCTGCTGTGAGTGAGAAGGAGCCTAGCAGCAATGTCATTAATGGCAGGAGGTACAAAATCAAATTCAGCATCGAGCCGGTTAAACCAGAATAACCCTCTACGACATTCTGCGCCTGAATGAGCAGCAATGTGAGACTAAATATACTGAACAGACCTAAGAAGGAGTATGCCCAAGGATTGCGGAAGCCAATCTTCACCTCACGTAGCGCAACATGGAAGACAGGCATCACTAATGTTTATCCAAGGCATTATACTCATCATGAGCGCTTTTTTCATGATTCCCCATTTTCATGTGCATATTGCCCTTGTTCCTATCCCACGTATGAGAAGACAAGTCAGACCAGCTCATGAGTACACCTACGCCCTTCTCACCTATAAATTGCTCAGCCGATGTATTGTCCTTAAAAGAAACAAGTCCGTACGCCATCGGTGATTTGAAGGAAGGATCGTATGCATAATACGCTTTGTCCGCGTGTACCCACTCCCTCGTCACTTGATCACGTACAAATTCGTTTATGATCTCGTCTACGCCATTCTTCACCTTCCACTCATTCATACAGCCAATATCGTCGAACTTGTAAACCTTTCCTTCCTCTGTAATCAATTGGGTAGCATAGCCGTCATCGTTTACCTGCATGTTGCAAATATCACATTTGTCTACTGCTTCATTCACCGCAACCGCTTCATAATTTTTTTCTCCACAACCGACTAACAGGACAGCAACTAGACTAAATGCAATCATCATCTTTACATATTTACTTTTCATGTTCTTCTTACCCCCAAATTGAATATTGTAGTAATTGCCACCATTAGCATGAATGCTCCCATAATCCCCGTACCCGTGTTAGCCTGACTAGACAGCTTGTCTTGAATATCCGCAGGCGGCTCCATTAATGGGCTATTGTCCGTCATCCATTGCTGGCGATCAGATTGGAACATCTCCTGCAGAAAAATCATTCCTGGTGATTGAAAAAATAGCTGAAACGCCGGACGAGCTTTAACTACTGTTTGAAAAAAAGGGTTGATCGCGTTTGTTATCTCGCTTCTTCCATCCCCATCCAGATCAATTCCGCGAAATAAATCCCAGAAGTTACCATCCATATTATTGTTGGCGCTTGACCTTGCTTCCGCTTCGATTACATTCCCACTGAATAGATTATCACTTAGATGATTCGTACTCGCCTCAATCAATTGGATACCGATGAAATTCTGCCTTATCTGATTGTGTATGATCGTATTATCTGAAGATGCTTCGATATAAAATCCAACTCGGTTGCCTTCCACCTTGTTATTGTAAAATCGTGACGAATGCGCATCAAACAGTAGAATACCCTGTGAATTCACACTCTCGTTCTGCTTATAAAAGTAATTGTTAGCGACCTCCACATTTCGGACGGCCATCACCATTGCACCTGTAATATTGAAAGAACCGACGTTGTTTCGAATGATCGTGCCATCCGTGTACATACAATGCACCCCGTATCGGGATCGGAAGATTTGGTTGTTCTCCACGACGTTACGATCACTGCTTTCCAAATATATACCGTCATGCAAATCCGAGATGGTATTGTAAGTCAAGCGATTGTCGTGTGATTCATACAAATCAATTCCGTTACGCTTATCGGACAGTTTCGCATCGCGAGTCACTGCAGACTCCCAAACAATCTCCGAATTTCGAATCTCGTTGAAACTCGCATCATTAAGCCGAATGCCGTATGAAGCGGTTCGAATGTTCAAGTTTTCCATCACAACGTGATCTGCTTCTATAAGAATAGATGCGGACTCCTTCACAGCTATATCGACAATCGATAGCCCCTTTATATGAACGCTGTCCGCTGTTATCCGGATTGCCGGATCTTTGCTCTTGTTTACAAGGTTCACGTTACCGTCTACTATAATCGTTAAGGGCTTATTGATCACAAGCGGCCCCTCATAGCTACCTGCCGGAATGACAATCGTCTCTTCAGGCATAGCGCTGTCAATTAAAGCTTGAAAGCCCGAGGGAGATTGCCCAGATACGTAATAAAGCGGAGAAACCCAATTTACCAGGAAGAGTATGCTTACACATAAGCCGAGCATGCGTGAGAAGCTCATAATACTTCTATCCGTTTCAGCTTAGTAATATGCTCGCCCTCTAAATAATAATGGAGATAGACGTCATATATATCCGGGCGTGGAAAGATAAACAACAATGAGTAAACTCCTTCTCCCTCCTCATGACTACCACTCAGATTCGATTTCCCGTCAATAATGATGTCAAATTGCATATCTGCGCCCTTCTTATCAGGTATCCCCGTCATCTGGGCGATCAACTTCACTTCTACCCCAGCTTTAACAGCAGATGGATCTGTTGAAACAATCGCATCCACTTCAGCCGGATCCCAAGTTGTGTCTTCTCCACTTGAGCAAGCGGTGAGTAAGAGTACTAAGCCCAAGACTACATAAGTTGCTTTCATGTTAATTCGCATTTTTATCACACCCATTCTGTTCTATTCTAGCCCAGATATCTATAACCTAACATAAGAAAAATAGGCTAATTTATGACAATATATCAGTGAATTTATGACAAAAAGACACAGAGAATTATTACTCTCCATGTCTGAGCGTATCACTCAAATGTAATCTTACATCATCGAATATGAGAATTGAAGGATGTATTCGGATTTCTCGATGCAGCAATCAATAACACGATAGCCGAGACCCGAAAATTCGTTTTTATCTTACCCTCAAGTATTGCCCTCATCACCCATATTCCAGATCCGCCGCATCTCCTCATTCGTAAGCAATAGCTCCTCTAATGTACCTTCGGCTTCAATCCGGCCTTCCCTCATGACAATAATGTGATCGGCCTTCTGTAAGATCGCCTTACGATGAGAGACTACTAGACAGGCGGACTCCCTACTCTGATAGAGTCGTTCCCATAGCTTCCGTTCCGTATCTATATCCAGCGCACTCGATAGATCATCGAATACAAGCAGCTGTGCATCTCTTACGAACATGCGAGCAGCAGCCGTCCGTTGCGCTTGACCTCCTGATAGCTTCACACCACGAGGACCTATGACCGTATCGATACCATAGTGCAGATGCTCAACATCATGGTCCAACACAGCCGCATGGATAGCACCCTCAATTCGCTCCGAATCATCTGGCAAGCCTAAGAGGATATTATTCTTTAACGTATCGCTGTAAAGTCTAGTCACCTGTGGTGTATATGCCGTTCTAGGCGGTACGAAGAAGCTTCCCACATCACCCTCAAGCACCTTACCGTTCCACCTAATTTCACCGCGATCCATCGGAAGTAAGCCTAGTAAAGCTCGAACAAGTGTTGTTTTGCCTGACCCTATTTGGCCAGTTACGACGTTAAGGGTTTGTTTGCGAATGTTCAGGTTTATGCCCTCTATACCCCGATCCGTCCCTGGATAATGGTAGGTCAGATCACGAACCTCCAACCGATCTAGTACGTCGGAAGCGGCTGTTACGGGGTGAATCAGATCAGGAATCTCCCCTCTTAGATGTAGTGGATGTCGCTCAACCAATTGCGTAGCCGACTCATCCTGTAGTAGAAATTTCATACGATCTAGAGAAACCTGATTCTGCTTAAATAACGTCATAAACTTACCAAAGTTCTGAATAAATTGCGTCACGAAAGCCAAGTAGTACACGAATAAGGCGAACTCACCTACACTAAATGTGCCTTCCCACATAGATTGAGCCGCTACTACAAGAATGAGACCTGTACCAATATTGACGGTATTCGAGAATACGGACTCCAGCAGGGAATTCATCAATTTGTCCTTAAGCATCGTCACGCGTCGAGTGTCATTCAAGAGCTTAAATCGCTGGATAACACGCTGTTCAGCACCCGCAATCTGTATCGCTTGTACGGAGTTGAACATCTCATTAATGGCCCCAGTCACCTGACTCGTCGCTTCTCGGCTCGCAGCCCGATACTTCTGCAGCCGGGACGTTGCTAGCTGAGCAGCCGTAACTACGACAACCAGCGGGAGGAATACATATAAAGTGAGCTGTGCATGAATGTTATATAGAATGTAGAAGGATACTCCGGCAAAAAAAGCCATACCCACAGCATCAGCCGACCAGCTTATCGTCTCCTCTACATGCTCAACATCCTCCCTGAATTGCGTAATCGCTTCTCCGGGTGAGCATGGAATCGCCCGAGCACCCGGCTTCTTAAGAATATGCTCGAGCATATTACGACGAAGCAAGCCGCTCATTCGGAAGCGGAGGTTCACATCGGTAATAAAACCAGCAATGATGGTCAGTGATCTTACCAGAGCAACCGCCAATAATAAAGCAATCAACCCACCTACTCCAAATTCATAGACGGATTTCCCTTCAAGCTTGTCGAAAAATTCCTTCATAATAAGTCCAGGTATAATTGGCCCTAGTGTAATGATGGTCCATAGGATGACATTACCGATATACAGCGTAAATCGATACTTCGTTAATCGGTAGAGAAAGTGGTAATTGGTCATACTAGCACCTCCTCCAATCCAGCCGCTAATACCTCACTAAATCGCGAGCTTTTATTACTAACCAACTCGGTTCTATTCCCGTACTCTTTGATTTCTCCGTCCTCGAGCATGAGAATTTGATCAGCGCGTTGCAGCGTAGATAAACGATGAGCAATAATAATACAAGTACGGTTATGCAGCAGTCGATTCATCGCCCGCTCCATCCATTGCTCAGATGCTGGATCCAATCGGGAGGAAGCTTCATCTAGAATAATGAGACCCGGATCGGTAAGGAATACTCTGGCAAAAGCAAGCAGCTGTGCTTCTCCTGCAGATAATCCACCCCCACCAGATTCGAGTGGAGAATCCAGCCCATTCGGCAAGGCGGTATACCACGATTGAAGACCTAGCTCGTGTAAAACTTCTATAATATATGGATCTTGGATCTTATCATCAAAAAAAGTAAGATTATCCCTAACAGTCCCCTGGAATATCTCTATCGATTGAGTGACTAAGCCAACCCGCTTCCGAAGCTCATGCACGTAGGGATCACGAGTATCCACATCACCCAGTAGAATACGACCTTCATCCGGATCATAGAAGCGCATTAAGAGGCGGGTTAGGGTTGTTTTGCCACTGCCTGTTCTGCCTATCACTCCCAGTACCTTACCTGGCTCAAGGCGGAAATTGATATCGTTTAATGTGGTTAGGCCTTCTTCATACCCGAATTTAACCTGCTGGAAAGTGACAGACAACGGACCCTTCGATAGAGGCGTTCCGTCACCATCCTGAATGGTCGAACGTAATTCCATTAGCTCCTGAACTCGATGAATACTCGCATCAGCCTTCTGCAAATCCTCGATTTGTGTTCGTAGCTTCTCAATAGGTTTACCCAACAGCTCTGTGTAATGGAAAATCATATAGGCTGTGCCTATCGTTAACACACCTTGTTGCCACAAATAAGCGCTCACCCCAAAAGCAACAGCCGTACCTAATGTAAACACAAAAATTGTCGTGATCCACATCGCTGCCCAGCCCATAAATGCGCGAATTCTTACAGGAAGCCACTTGCGCAGGAGGAGGTGGTATTGACGCATCACGTAACCGGTTGCCCCATTCGCTCTTGTATCCTCCGTACCCTCAAGGTGCTCGACCAGAAAGCCAAAAAACCTGCCATTCATCTGCCGAAGCTCCGTCCAATGTGGAACTGCGAACTTACGAATATATTGGATGCTCACCATAGCAACTATGATAAAGACTACCATCGAAAAACCAATCAGTATATTCTCGCGAAATAACAGTACAATAATTCCGACCATCAGAAGTAGGTTGCTCAGAAGAACAATAACGAAGTTAGAGAAGAAGTTGGCCAGCGCGTTAATATCGCCATCCACCCGCTCCACACTCTCTCCCGATGTGCGATTCTTGTGAAAGGACATGTCAAGACCCAAGCTATGTGCCGCTACATCAACACGAAGCTGATTCGTCGCGGTCCACCCCACATTCTCCCCTATATACGTCGCTACAACCAGAATGCCCTGGTTCAACAACGAAACACCAATATACAATAAGGCCGCGTATAACAGCAGCTCCATGCTTCCGCTCTCTTGGGAGGTGTCAATAAAGTAACGGATAATTTGCGGGTTCACTAGCTGCAGCGCGGTCCCACTAACTAATAATATCGCTAACCATAACATGGCCAGCTTCTGTGTCTTTAAGTAACCTCTTAATAATCCGATGTATTGCTTCAATGGAATCTTCATGTTAACGACCTTCACCAAGTAACCCCCATAATGAATAGAAAAAAGCTGTTTTGTTCTACTAACGCTAATATCTTATTTTATCAAACAATCTTGTTATAGAAAGGGAAAGTTTATATATAATAATTAACAACAACTATTCATCGTTATTTCACGATAATGTCTCCCATCTCGCCCACATTTCTTGTGGATTTAATTCGTAGATTTGATTATCCCTAAACATGAATTGATGCATAATGAATTCCCTGCGTATGGTAGCAAAATCATCATGAAACCCTTTAATGAATTCATTGATTTCTTTTTCAGTATACTTCCGTCCTTTTTCTAAACCAGATACAAGATGCCCCAGCACGATGAGCTTTTTCTTCAATTGCACAGGAACATGCTTTAACTTTCCATCCGCAGTAACAAAATTTCTAATTACGGAATCAACTAGGCGTTTATTCTTATCATCCACGGTATCCCCCCCTATACTCCCACTCTCATTCTTGTAGATCAATTCCATCGTAGCCGTAGTATGACTTTTAATAAAATAATGATTTAACGAGAAGAAGATGGTGTTCTTATCTCTTCGTTCATTGATCAGACTAGCCTCACGCAGCTTCGTAGCATGATGTGTAATCGTAGCCGGTGACAGGCATAATTTCTCTGCCAGAATTTGTCCGTTCAGTTCGCCATGTGCGAGTAATATTAATATTCTTATTCTCGTTGGGTCTGCTAATGCTTTATGATAACTAACTAGTTTTTCTAACTGCACGTTTCATCATCACCTTCAATCAGATTTGTCATGAGTTAAATTAAATATCTATCTAATTTGATAATTATCTAATTAGATAATAATCCATCACCTATATATTGTCAATGGCTGCAAGACCAGGGTAACTAACCTAGAGGAAAAAAGACTGTTAATTCATTGGCCTGAATGAGCCAATGAATCAACAGTCTTTATATAGAGTGACATAGAATTAATCAGCAGATAAATGGTTAAGCTCATTCTCTATATATTTTTCTTTGTAACGATTATGCTTACGACTCTCGAGTACATTACCTATTTTCGCCATGACCATGGAACTGCGTTCTAATTATGATTTTCCTAAGAAAACATCAATATCATTTGGTTGACTGGTATTCATGGAGATGATAAGATTTTCTCTGTCGAGGAGGCGAGTTACAGTGCTCAACAAGAGAAACTGGTTCCATAGAACGCTACTGTCCTACCTTCCAATTTTCTTTATTATCACTTCTATTTTATTCCTGCTTTTTTTCCTAGCCTTCAGCCAATATATCAAAACATCAACAATCAAGGCCAATCAATCCATTAACATACAGGTCACCCAATCCATTGAGAATCTACTAAAACCCATTGATAAGTTAATAATCAAAGAAATCATGATGAATGAAAATATCAATGAGTTCTTCACTGAACTGAATAGCTCCTATAACATTTATCAAACCTATCGCACCCTGAACAACATCATCTCTACTTATCCAATTGTTGATTCCATGTATCTATTCAGACAATCGGATCAAATGGTCTTAACCAATAATATGTATAGTAACACTGACCAATTTGTAGATCGCGATTTTATACTTACTCAGCTTGAGACGGAGAAGATCATCTCATGGACAGGGAAAAGGGTATATAGAGATCCTAGTACACTTTCTTCTCACGAGGTTGTCTCATTGGTGAGGAGGGTTCCTATCATAACAGGTGAACAAGGTTTGTTCGTCGTGAACATTCGAGTAGATTCGATTCGGCAATTTACCAAAGAAATGTCTAACTTAAAAATTAATTATGTCAACATTGTAGATGCTGAAGAACAATTGATACTAAGTACAGAGGACGGAAACGTTAACAATAAACCCGTTAAATACTTAACTCAATCTAATTCGAGTTACTTAGATTGGGAGGTCCAGAGTGGTATTAAGCAAAAGTATGCTTTTGATTTTTTCTCTTCATTTCCCTATATATGGGTGGCTCTAGGGCTTATATCCATAATTACAGGCTCGTTATATATTGTTTATATAACTAAGAGAAATTACAAACCCATTGCGTCTATAGTTCGTCACATTAATGAAATTTTCATGAATAAGAATAGCAGTTTAGTGAGAGATAACTTGGATGAGATGCATGTTATCTCAACTGCTATTAACAGTTTGCAGGAACACTCCAGCAAATTGCAGAGCAGGTTTGAAGAAGATCAGATAAGTATGAGACGCCATTACTTCATAGAATTGCTCGAAGGCACTCGGCAGACACAAGCATCAGAATGGAAATCGGACTTAGAACGACTTGCCCTTGATTTCGGAGAATTTAACCGCGCTTGTATTGCCGTTCTGGAGATTGATAAGTACCAGGATTTCTGTAGCCAATATTCAGAGAATGATCAATTTCTCTTAAAATTCGTGCTAAGAAGCGTCGTTAATGAAATTGCTCAAGAATATAAATTACAGATTTGGACGGAATACACCAGCGGTTCTCATCTTGGTATTATTTTCTTCCTAGATTCGAAGCGTTATCCTAATAATCTCGAAGAAATTATTGAAATCGTCTGCAATAAAGTTATCGATTGGATAATCAACTATTTAAAATTCACAGCTACGATCGGTATTGGTGAGTTTTCTGATCAAATCAGCGATTTCCCCCTGCTATATGAAGATGCGATGGAAGCATTAAAATACAAGTCTCTTTTTGGCAACTCCCGTGTTATCCAGAGCTCGGACATACCATCCAAGCCTAAACCCGATATCTTCCAGCATATTCAACTAATACGATCTACGGTGCAACGCTACAAGCATGGAGAATCGGATTGGGAAGCACATTATATCGAGTTGTTCCATCATATTAGAATCGGAATTTCATCCCACGAGGATGTGAAGAGTATTCTCCATTACTTAGTCTACTACCTCGATAGAGAAATCATGGAACTCTCGGATCCGATACAGAACTACTGGAAGACTGACTCCATAAACGTATTAAATGACTTACTGCAGCAATTTGATACGCTAGAAGAGTTTATTGATCAATCTAAACAGGTATTGCGCGTTGGCTATAGCGAAATAAGCAAACTTAGGGAAGAAGGCAGTAATCATCAATTAATTCATAATGTGAAGGAATATGTCAAAGAGCATTATTCAGACCCAGATCTCTCGCTCAATCATCTAAGCGACAAATTTAATTTAAGTACACGATATCTAAGTAAGCTGTTCAAGGAAGAGTTTGGCGAGAAATTCGTTGACTATTTGGTCAATGTGCGTTTGGAGAAAGCCAAGCAATTATTAACCGAAACGCAGGATTCTATACAGGACATTGCCATCAAGGTTGGATACAACCACGCCTTCTCCTTCATAAGAATGTTTAAGAATAATGAGGGAATGACTCCAGGCGATTATCGCAAATAAGGAAAGAGGCTGTCCCAAAAGTAATGACTTTCTGGCTATTCATTGGGAAACATGATTCGTAAGGGAGAGCTGTAGATGGAAGAGTGAAAAGTTTCGTAGAAAATTACATCGAGAGCATATGCTTGTCCGCATCTGAATGTCGTTTTCTCATCTTTACCTTTTGTTAAGAAGAACATGTCATTCAACGGCGGCTGGAAGCCATGGCTCTCACTGAAGCCAAACTTAGTTTCTCATTAAGAAAAACCGCTTTAGACTCCGCGGTACTTTATTCTGCTAATCCATACGATTCTGGGGAGTAGCGAGCGACATTGTATCCTATCCCCTCGAACAACCCATTTAAGGCAATGAGAATACTCTAATCCCCCTCAGACACGCCAACTATAGCATTTAAGGAAACGGGAATTCACTAATATACAGATTGAGCAGCTTGGAAGGCACACTATCCTCATTTAATGTATTCTGGTTTCTCTAATTCAACCGAAACCCTATTTGCGAACGATTTAGTCTATTTTCATTACTCTAAATCACATACATGGAGTGAAATCGTGTTTGCTAGAGGATGAATAACTGAAAAACATCCGTTAATAAGGGTCTACCTGGTTAATTTTGATGAGAAGTCGCATCCCGGGTTTTGGGCCGCTTATGCGAGAGATTGGGGGAACCCCAAATCTTATAGTTTCCTATACGTCAAGAAAAGAGGCTGCCCTTTTGGGAGAGCACTGAAAAAGTCGTTGTTTTTGTTGCCATAGGCAACAGAACAACGACTTTTTTGAGCTTGTTTGAAATTTAGCCTTGGATTAGGCCGTTTTGGGTGTTTCTAGCTTCACCATTCGTTTTGCATTTACTACAATGGCCGTCAGGATTGCTTGTATTCGCATGCCAAGTAGACCTCGGCTATACTGTGAAATCGCCAGGCCATGGTGGTTCTTTAGTTCATGGTTCTTCTGCTCTATCTTGTACCGCATACGGTAACGCTGTTTGAAAGCTTTGGAGTTATGGTATTCCATCGCTTTTTGTTTGAACTCCGGCACAATAGGAATTGAATAGGTTTTTGAATTAGCTCCTGGTTTGTAACAACCCTCTTGAAATGGGCATGTCTTGCATTTTTCTACATCAAAGAAGAAAGTCAGCCTTTGGCATTCGTTACCATCTTTTGGCCCCATCTTCGCTCTGCGAATGCTGTGATGGCCCGCCGGACATTCCACAGTCTCACTGTCTTTGTGGTAGACAAACTTTTCTCGTTGCTCGTCTTGATGGCCATACAGCATCATCTCGTTCAGTTTAATGGTTGGTGTAATGCCATCCTTTTCAAGCAATTTAAGATTTATAAAGCTACCATAAGCTTTGTCTGCAAGTACTTCCTTAATGACTAGTCCTGTTTCACTTGTTTGTGCTAATAGTTCAGGAAATGCCTTAGGATCGCTCGCATTCCCTGCTTCGATTTTCATAGCTGTAATAATCCCATCTTCGGTCATCGCAATGCTTTCCTTGTATCCAAAAAATGAGGATGTTGCGCTTTTCCAACCGAAACGCGCATCTGGATCAATCGCTGACTGGACTCCTTTCCAAGCTAATAACCGTTCATCGCTAACAATCTTCTTGGTTTCTTCTAAACGAGATTGTAAAGAACCATCAGCATCAGGGAGCAGTTGTTCTACGATCTCCCCTAGCTTAGCCAGATATGCGAGCGCCTGTCTTTCCTGCTCCCTTTTTTCTCCTTGGAACTCGGGTATTTGGGGCAATTTTTTCTGAAGTTTGCTATTATGCTTTTTTACTGCTCGCTGTAGGCGGTTAGCAGCTTGTTTGAGTACCTTGAGCGGTTTTGATGCTTCGTATTTAGAGTGGGTATGGGTTGCATCAATAAGCACCGCCGAGGATTTAATGAGCCCCTTTGCTACACATTGCTTCACTACTTCCGTTAATAGGTTCTCAACCTCGCCAGCACCAATTTTGTGGACACGGAATAGCGAAAGTAGAGAAGGATCTGGCAAGGGGTCTTCTGGATTTAGGCCAATAAACCACTTATATGCCAGATTTACTTTCGTCTCCTCAATGACTCGTTCGTCGGAGAGGTTGTAAAGTTTTTGAATAAAAATTAACCGAAATAACATTTCAGGATCTTTCGCACGCCGACCATAAAACAAATTGTACTGCTCTTGCACAAAGTCAAGAATAAATGAAAAATCTATCAATTGATGAATACGCATGAGAAGATGATCTTGCGGGATTAACTTATACAGTTCGCTGTGGAAAGACAGCGACTGCTGTTTATTTAGCTCTAACATGAACTTCACCTCAACAATATTATATCACATTACCGCGGTAAATAGATAAAGTAAAATGGACAAAAAAAGCCAGTGATCGCTCACCAGCCTGCTTTTTACATATTTTGTAACCGTTTTTCAGTGCTCTCCCCATAGTTAAACCTCTTCTTCTAGTTTATTTTATGATACTATATTATGCTACAAAGTTTTACATCAACTGTATTAATAATGATTCGTCCTCAGGAAAAGATAGTTTGAGTTCTCTAATTTGCTCTATCGATTTCCAAGCAATCTCATAAATGAGTCCATCTGGGTCCTGTATAGTAGGTGTTCCGCCAATTATTTCTACTTCAAAATATGTTACTATATATTCCACTAAACCATGCATTCCTTGTTTGTCAGTCAGTTTCCTGATTACTTTTATTTGATAGCCTGTTTCCTCTAGTACCTCCCTAATGCAACAATTCTGCAGGCTTTCACCGTCTTCCCTACCTCCAGACGGTACGGACCAGCACTTTTCTTCTTCAGGCTTTCCTTGCAGAACCATAAGAACTTGACCATTTGAATTAATACAAACCCCTGCGGCCCCAACCCAATGAGTCATATCCATTAACCTCCAATAATTTCTTCAAGCCTTCCATTGAAACCACCGGCCATGTCCATCCGTCTCCGCTATCGTTTCTTTGTATTCTTCGCCATCCAAGTAATAGTCAAGATGAAGGTCTGAATCCCACATATTATTGTAGAGGTGAAACACGTCTCTTACTTTACCGAGCTCTTGAACATACTCCATCCATTTATGTTTGTCGTCCTTAGGTATTTGGTTTGCTACATGTGTATGAAATACGCATAATGTGGATTCCAGTGGGATGTTCGAGGCGAGCTTGGGAAGCAATCTCATTCCATCCCCTTCAATTAACTCTAATGAATGCTCCTTGAAGCAATGAACAGCTTTCTCAAAATTGTTACGCCGCTCTGCATGCTCAGGCCATATTAGCGACTTTAACCACAGATCGTCTTCAGGGTCTTCTAGATCATTAATATGTAAGTCAATGCCTATCCTTGTTACGACTGGTGGACAATGCTTATGTAATATTGGCTGCTTGTCGCCTCGTATTTCAGATATGATTTTTAATTCAGATAGCGAGTCCCCATACACTTCATGCGTGTTATACGAGTACGAATACTTATCCCATAAGAGCTGTAATCCTGCACTTGTTCCAATTTCAATTAACGCTAACGGCTTATTTGTCTTCTCATAGATGTAACAAAAAGCCGGATATAGATAACTACACCGTCTAACTTCGTTAGTCTGTACCAGCTTACTTTGTAGAATGGGAATAATTTTGTTCTTATGTAGTATACAAAAGGCCTTGAAACTTTCGAAAGCCGTTGCCGCTTCCCTTGGGTTCTCTACTATACTGGCGTAATACTCTCTTAATTCATGGCTATTCCCTTTTATTAATAAGTAATGAACTGCACCGAAGAAAAGATTGGGGACAGGTTGATTTCGATTTACATGAGAGGCCATTTGCAGTAATTCATCATCTTCGGCAATACGAATAGAGAGGTGTTCATATAATGGACTTGATCCCTTGCATTCTCTTGTAGCGAACGCTTTAAAACGATCAGATAATACATTCATGCTCAATAACACTCCTCACATTTCCGCATAATGGAATTGTATCATTGCACATCGATAAATAATATTTCAACATTTTAATGTACCCTATACGTTTTACTTATCAGCTTAGAAAGCTTTTCTCTGTCAGCTGCACAATCTAGTCTTAGGTATTTCTTTTGTCTTTCCAATGCTTGTGATTTTGCTCTATATTCCACATTTCTTGACCATAGGCCAACAGTCTTGCATTTTGCCCTCATGCCATTCATGCTTTGGAAGAAGCTTAACCTTCTCAAATCCACACTTTTCGTAGCATGAGATGGCTCGGACATTCCAAGCCTGAGGATCCATAACAACTTTATCCACCTTCAAGACATTTGTTAGATGATCAATCGTTGATTGAACTAATTGCTTCACAATAAATTGATCGTTTTCGAATACGATGTTTGTCATTCCTTAACCTCTCTTCCCAGCGGAATGCCAAGCAATATAAAACTCTGCTACAGAAGAATGTCTGATATTACAATCCTTTTCTACGGCTTGAAGGGCTACATCATATAATTCCCTTCCTGCCTCCCATCCTGCTAATGAACGATCCATATTCCCGCCCAGTAACACAAACGCTGTAGCACCCATGTTGAATACGTTCGTTCTTGCGTCTATCTGAGCACCGAGCTCAAATTCTTCCGGCGACATAAATCGTGAAGAGCCCCAAAGCCGATCCATTGCATTGATGTAAGGCTTTGGATGGTAAAAGTCGATATCGCAAATCTTCGTTGTGCTTGTATTAAAATCATACAATATACTACCATCATAAAAATCAATGGCAACATAATTCTCAGATTCCACATGCGCATGGAACGAGAAGATTTGCTCCAACCCCATTAGTCGTTCTTCAAGAGGTAGCTGTCTAAAACGGTAAAACGGCGAATCTGGATGATTATATTTAGCAGGGGGCGGAAAAGACCAATGTGAATGGAGGCACTCGCCTTCAGCCCATTTAAAAACTCCGGCATACCCATCACCAACCTCATAATGATCAATTAATTCAATTAATGTAGGGTGCCTTAGTTCATTGTAGAGAGGCATCGCCTTCTTCAAACGGATGATTGCTTCCTTCGGCTCACCCGCATATTCTATCGTTCTTGCACCGGCATATTTTACGAATACCTTCTCTCCATCCCTCTCTACACCAAAGCTGATATTCCCTGAATCCTGCTGATCAAAAACACAGAACACATTTCCCATACTTTTCAGCCACTCAAACTCATGCTGTTCTTTTAATTGAAAGGATACTCCATCTAAGTGAGTTGTAATAGGTTCTATAGTCATTAATTACCTCCAAAGCTTTTATGGTCTACTCGTTCATAGTAGTCTTGCCCTCTGTATCCGTTAAAGACAGACAAAAGCCCGCACAGCTGAAGACTTTCTTCATCGATAACATTCTTTCCATAGGCTTGAATAAAGTGCTTAGCATATTCATCCGTTTTATAATTATATTGTAATGACCAGATCCCCCAGAAAATATCATAATGACGGTCACCTACTCCACCATAACCTACATCAATAAAACCATTATTCTTAAAATCTAGTAAAATGATGTTTGGTAAGCAATAATCCCCGTGAATGATTACTCTATCTTCGGTAGCAGATTTGCACAACGATATTAAATCTTTGTACGCAGCATCGATGTTGGTATAACCCATATACTGAAGAAGACTTTGTTCAGCTCTTCGCTCTCGATAGTTCATTTCAGCACGAATAACCATTGTATCTAAATCGTTTATTATAGGACAACCTTCACAGATGGTATTATGTAAACTTGAGAGGCTCTCTGCAAATACTTCGGTTAATAGGATCGGTTGGGCAGTATACTCATCATGTATGGCATCTGCTCCCATAACGTCCAATTCAATCTTACTATTTTGATCTATTCGAATATTAGCTTTTTCAGATAGTCGATCGATCCAGCCTGCCCAATAAGTATTCATATTCCACTTTACGTAATTGATCAGTGATTCAAATGGTAGATAATAATAAAATCATTTATTACCTCCGCATTTTAACTTAATATCCAAACCTGCTGAGTTTCCAGTTCCAATATGCGTGTTCGAACATCATTATTAGCGATGAAGACATCATTCCCATATTTGTCTACACAATAAGCAATAGGTATGGAAATATCACTATCCCGAAAAGAACCATCAGCATGACTTGTTCCGATGATCATGGTCTCATGCGTTATTGCTATTTTTCTTGCCTCATCAATCCATTGGTCAAACTGCTCCTGACTAAACATGCCAACACCGATGGGATGGACAATTAAATCGATAGCTTTTTCTTGCGCACCTTTCAATCCTTGCAAAATTAGCTCATCACATAGAATATGCCCAATGTTCAATCCTTCTTCTCTAGTAAAGCTCGTATTACTGTATTTGGCTCTATCAATAACTAGCTCACCTTCTCGATTAATCATAACCGCTTGGTCCTTAGGTCGTTCGAGCGGCTTCCGGTATCCCGAAATTATGATTGTGTTATAGGATTGCGCTAAACTACAGGCTTCACTAACATTATCATTTAAATATCCTTCTGGAAAAATAACGATATCAACTGAAGGGTTTTCTTGCATTATGGTTAGAAGCTGAACGAGATTTTTTTCGAGCTTTGGTTGAGCAATTAAAATCTTCATGCTGACCTCCAATAGTTCTTTTTCTCCATCATCGCAAGCTTTCCATTGTGTTCAATAAATGCGGTTGCCATTTGTCTTAGCCTCATCTAAACCTCCACATAATATAAATTTAGAACGTCATCTGATAGAATCCCGTTTCACCTAGAAAATCATTTCTTGTCACCGAAGATTCTCCAAAATATTGACGATATGACGTTATGGTTCCGTCATGGGAAACGACATATATCGTTTGTTTGTTTAACGCTCGACACCAATTCATAAATTCATCGGCAACCTGATGAAATAAACTTTCTTGTATAGCATTAATCCCAATATTCCATGTAGTAAATTCAGATTCAATGATGGGTATATGAGTGAATTGGGATCTAATATCCTCTTTGGGTAGTGGAGTGTCGCATGGCAAAGCTCTAGAAGCGGGGAGAAGAGGAAACATACGTGGTCCAACTGCATGATGTATTAAGAACTGAGATTTACGCTCACTATCCCAATGTAAGGCTGTCTGAATGGTTCTTCGTGTTGGACTGATGACAATCATATCATCAACAGTTACTGGGAATCTATCGTTTAACCTAATAGATTGATCTATACCCTTATGGGTAAGCCAAGGATCAATAATTCGCAGACTATCAGGAGCGTTCAAGGTATGTTCTCCTTGACCATGACGGATAAATACAATCTTCATCGAAAGCCTCCTCACAGTATCAGTTGAACAAATGCTTCATAGATACCCAGCTATTATAATCATAATCTGGTCCTTTAATCTCTAGCAAACAAAAAAGGAATCTGTACACTTCTCTAACATATGTTAAATCAGGAAATGGTAATAAGGATGAATAACCTCTTACAAATGAAGTAGCACCGCTTTCGTCCAAACAACATTCAATTGCGATTAAGTCCATTTCCCTTGGTCCCAGAGCATACGCCTCAGTGTCGATCATTGCATGTACACGTTTCCCATCAGAAAGGAACTGTCTTGAATCCATATCAAGCATGATTAAAGATGCATGGTTTGGTATCGGCATATTAGAAACTAGCTTGCAATAATAGTCCACTCTATTCATAATATCGGGCTTTGATATGTAATAACGAGAAGACAACACTTGAATTGCGTTAATTAGTTTCTGTGGAAATTCTTCTAGGGAATATCTCAAAGCACCATTTGGAGCGCCACACTCTTGAAATTTGTGAGAATGAATTTCGGCAATTGATTTCCCGAAATCTTCCATCATATCCGGAGGAGCATTCAGGAAATTTGAGTTACTACCATTTATTCTATCAACTACAACAACCTGTCTCCCATCAATTATTCCCTTATTTATCACATTAGGAATGGTAATATTATTGCTTATACCATTTAGAAGATTATTAGTATATTCCATATCAAATGTATTACTTAACTCTATACCAAATAAATTCTTGCATGCCCATAAGAACGGAGCATCCACACTATCGTCTACTCCCGAAGACCTTGCGACATATTCACCGAGCTCTGTTGTCACCAGCCATACATCACTAGCATGACCATTTAAAGAGATTTGTGAGATGATTGGTTCAGTAAATAATCGTTGTAAATCCAATATGAATCACGCTCCAGTTAATAGATGAATAGCCTCTTCAAGTATGGTCTTATCTCTTATAATCATAAACTTATCCGAATAATCGTTACAATTCAGCAATGAATCATTCATTACTTCTATTGCCTTGTCGATTGTCATCCATTCAACTACCATTCCAAGCTGCATCTCACTTTCACTGAGCGTTGGGTTACTTTGCTTATTGTTTGCTCTTGCTACATAGCAATAAGAGTATTGCATATAATCATTTCTTTTCTTATGCTCCTCGATATAACCTAATTCATGAATAATTCCAGCGTCATATCCGGTTTCTTCCTTTATTTCACGTAAAAATGCTTCCCTAGCATTCTCTCCCTCTTCAATCCCGCCACCAGGTAGTTTATAAAGATTGAACTGTGCCATATACATCATAGCAACGTTTGACTTGTTGTCGACTAGAACTCCTCTTGAGCCATGACGAGATATGAAGCTCATCAATTCCGGCACTCCGCCTAGAACATCACTATCAGTTATTCTTCTGATAAGCCGCATAATATAACCTACCTTCTCTTAGCATATTTTTCTGCCGCATCCACTGTATGCTTGAGTAAGATAGCTATAGTTACAGGTCCGACTCCAGCTGGAACAGGAGTGATGGCGTAAGCATTCTGTGAGCAAGCATCATAGTCAACATCCCCAAGATTACCTTCATTGTAGCCAGCATCTAGAACAATAGCACCTGGTTTTATCCAACCACTCTGCACAAATTTCGGCTTGCCCACGGCTGCAACTACAATATCACCTAACCGAACGATGTCTGCTAGATTCTTTGTTTTGGAGTGACATGTCGTAACGGTTGCATTGTTGTTTAAGAGCATGGCAGATACTGGTTTCCCGAGGATGGGACTTCTACCGATGACAACTGCATGTTTGCCTTCAAGGGGGATTTTATAGTATTCCATAATGGCTAGGATTGCTGCCGGGGTGCAAGAAGGATAGTCTGCGAAACCAAACGCATTCTGAGCAAAACCTAGAGTTGTTACACCATCTACATCCTTTTCTATTCGAATAGCTTCAAATGCTTCCCTTTCATCAATATGATGAGGAACTGGGTGCTGTAGCAATATTCCATGAATATTAGGATCATCATTGAGCTTTTTAATTTCAGCAATTAATTCAGCCGTCGTGGTGCTAGATGGAAGATCAAGACGTACGGACTGTATACCGAGTTTTCTGCAAGCATTACCCTTCATCCTTACATAAGTAGCCGATGACGGATCTTCTCCTACTAGGATGGTTGCCAAACAAGGTACAATTCCTACTTCAGAGAGTCTACTAATACGTTTTGCTAATTTCTCTTTAATACTTGCAGCGACTTGCTTGCCATCTAGAATCAATTTTTCCGTTTCCATTTACACAACCCCTTCTTCATTAAAAATATAATTTTCATTACTCATATGGCATGAAGATATTAGACAATTTCCCCGACTGATAATAAGGGTAGTCCATCTTCTTTTGAATACTTTTCACCACTTCTATATTCGTCAGTGATTCAACAAGGTACAAGCCTAAATCAATGGAAGCCGAGACACCTCCTCCTGTGAAGGTATTCCCATCCCGAACGATTCGTGCCTTTACAACCTCTTTGCAATAAGGAGTCAATAATTCGAGCGCAGAAGGATTGGTTGTTGCCACTTTATCTTCTAAGAAACCTGCAGCACCTAAAAGCAAAGCACCCGTACAAACTGACACTTTGTACTCTACATTACTGGCAGTCTGGATCCAAGAAACAAACTCATTATTGTATCTTAGTTCCCTGGTAGACATCCCCCCAGGGATGAATATCAAATCATACTTAGTTAGATCTGGATACACATGCTTTACCTTTACAGTCATGCCTCGATCGTCAGTAACCTCTTCCTTAGTAGCACAGAGATCCCATGATACACCTTCTAGAACATTTAGAATTCTTAGCCAAGAAACCGCATCATAAAAGCCTACAAAATCCAATGTTGTCATCTTATCAAAAAGCACATAAGCAATTTTCATACCATTCACCCGCCTTTTCTTGAATATAAACGAAAAAAAGCATCTGATCTAAGATCAAATACCTTGCCCAGGCGAACGGCTTATGAAATATGTGCTTCCTCGTGGTACCCCACGTTTTCGCCAGTCACACATACCAAATATTTACTTAATTATAATCCGGGAAATCTAATGAAATCAAGTTAATTATTGCGCAATTATGGAATAATAACCAAAGCATTAACGAAAACCCGTTCATCAGGTTGTGATCCAGTACCTACAGACTCCATTCTGTACGTCTTGTAATTGTCCATTGTTCGACTCGATGACTCTCCTTGAACGAGCATTGTCCTCATCACATGTAATAAGCACTTCCGAAATCATCTTTTTCCTTGCTTCACTTAGTAGTTCTGATAGAAATATCGTACCGTAACCCTTCCCTCTTTCTGTTGGCCTAATGATATATCCGATGTGACCACCATACTGACGCAATTTTTCATTCAAGTGGTGTCTGAGCTTTCCATAGCCCACTGGTTTTCCATTCATAACTAACCAATAAATGGTTTGAGGGACGTAGTTTTCCGGCAAATTGATTCCGTTTGCGATTTCTGAATATCCTTCTAGACTCTTGTTAAATTCATCATAGTCATTTGTTGGTATGCTATTTGTAAAGCCATTCTCCCCTAAACCGATTTCTTTTATCATTTCATAAATATCAGCACCATCTTCTGTCGAAAGCGCTATAATTTCAATTTCCATGGAATCAATCTCTCCTTTCCATCTACATATATATTAGTTTAACTTTGATGGTTTTATTTGTAAATTTAGTTTCCTAACATAGCAGCCTGTCGTTTATAATGATCCTCTAGCACCAAGCAAGCCATTGCCTCGACGACAGGTACGATTCTCGGGCAAATACATGGATCATGCCTGCCTTCTGTCTTAATCTGTGTCTCTTCCCCTTTGATGTTAATGGTCTTCTGCTGAACAGATATTGAGGATGTGGGCTTTACAACAACACGGAATATGATTTCCTGCCCGGTACTGATGCCACCGATGATGCCACCCGAATGATTACTTAGAAAGCCAGCAGTACTCATCTCATCGTTGTGCTCACTGCCAAGCATGGATGCTGCGTTGAGGCCTGCACCAAACTCTATACCCTTCACTGCACCGATGGACAGCATCGCCTTAGCCAATTCCGCATCCAATTTATCGAATACCGGCTCTCCAAGACCTGGGATAACTCCGCGAATACGGCACTCTACGATCCCACCGCAGAAGATAAGTGAAATCAGCATGACCAGGGCGAAAGGATTGCTGAATATCGGTGTAAGCTTCTGGTCTCATATCATGATTATGCAGGATTACAAATAGTGGCGTACCCGTTGCTCTCCCCTCGAATACACCTGATAGGATATGAACAACATCATATTCCTTCCGCGGTGAAGTAATTGAGGATTGCCCGGGCTTTCTTCTATCCATTTGAACCTGAATATATGCTTCGTCGATTTCTAATCCAGGTGTTACTCCGTCAACGATGACACCAACAGCAGCACCATGCGACTCTCCAAAGGTCGTAATTCTGAACATTTCACCAAAAGTGTTACCAGCCATGATTATAGACCTCCACTATACACGATCTGCACACCAAGCTTGGACAACCGATCGAAGAAATCTGGACATGTCTTGGATACACAGCCTGGATCCAGTATACGAATATTCTTAGTCCTGACTCCGATTAGGGATAGCGCCATTGCCATTCGATGGTCGTCATGAGAATCTAGTAAAGCCGGTATCGGTAGTCCGGGATATACAGTTAACCCATCGTGATGTTCGTCTACTTGGATACCAAGTTTGCGAAGCTCTGTGCATATGGCGCTAATACGATCACATTCATGATGTCTGATATGCGCTGCATCTGTCAGTGTAATCGGTCCACTGGCGAATGGAGCCATCGCGGCTATGGTTAGCGTTTGATCGGACCACCTCTTCATATTGATTGTAAAATCACCCATCAACTGCTCCGCCCCATGTACTTCGATAAAGTCTTCACCTCGGAAAACGTTACACCCCATGCGCTCAAGTACCTCAAGCATTTCAATATCAGGCTGCCGTGTCCGGTCTGCGTTAATCCCATCGATACGTATGCGGCCAGCTGTGAGGGCGGCGAGCGCCCAGATATAACAGCATGTGGAAACATCCGGCTCCAACTGGATTGATTGAGCTTTATATCTTCCTATAGGTACACTCAACCATTGACCATGCTCCGAAAACTGCGTTTCAACCCCAAAATCTCTCATCATATCGAGAGTCATCTCTACATATTCCCGTTGCACTACTTCTCCCTCAATTTGTATAATAACCTGTTCTTCCGCATAAGGAGTGGCCAGAAGTAATCCGCTTATAAACTGACTTGAGATGTGTCCCGGCAGCACCACGTTTCCCCCTTGAAGTCCCTTTGTTGTAAGCCTAAAAGGTAAGCTGCATTCTTCGTTATCAATTTGCGCACCTAGCTTCAATAGCGCATCCAGCAATGGTGTCAGTGGCCTTTCACTCATGCGTTTACTTCCTCTGATCGCCCAAACACCAGTGCCTACCGCTAGAGCTGCTGGCAAGAAACGCGCTACTGTGCCTGCAGCACCCACGTATAATTCACTAGATTTATTCGGCCAGGAACCCTCACAGCCTTCGACTTGCGCGTTATCTCCCTCGATGACTACTCTTATCCCGACCTTGGTCAAGCAGTCAATGCACCAGTAAGTATCGTCACTTCTGAGTATACCGTCTATCTGTGATGTACCTTCCGCTAATGCCGCTATGATTAACGCACGATTTGTCAAACTCTTACTCCCAGATAGTCGAATAGTACCCTCCACGGGTGCCTTTGGAGGACAGACTTCCACCCATTTTTTATCCGTATTTGTTGACCAAGGGGAGCGAGCCTCCCGATCTGGTGTGTACTGTAAGTAATCCATATGAATCACCTCTCCAATTGATAAATTGATTTAACCTGATTATAATTGGAGATATGGAATAAATGAAATCGTCAATTCATCACCATGTCATAGAGAGGAACTATATCATATGTTCAATCTGGAATGGTACCGCATTTTTTTACAAACCGCACATCATGGTAATTTCACTAAAGCCGCACAAGAGCTACATATCACCCAGCCCTCGGTGAGCTATGCGATTAAGCAGATGGAGGAGGCGTTAGGTCTTAAACTATTTCACCGATTATCTAAGGGGGTTGAGCTGACAGAAGAAGGGCGGGCGTTGCTTTCGTACGTCGAGCAATCCTTCTCTCTACTGGATGCCGCACAGAAGCATGTTCACGATCTGAAACAACTAACAGAGGGAGAGCTTCGCATTGGGGCGAGTGATTCGCTGATTAAGCATCTATTGTTGCCGCAGCTAAACTTATTTCATAAAGAATATACCGGCATACGCATCCGGCTTTCACATGGCAGAACACCTGATATCATACAACGCCTAAAGGAAGGTCAGATCGATTGCGCAGTCGTACACATGCCAATTTCTGATCCACAGTTGGACATACATAACCTAGCTATACTAGAGGATTGCTTCGTGGTGGGGGAGACGTATCGAGAGCTAACGAGTCGTTCTTTATCGGCAAACGATCTATTGGAGCTACCATTACTTCTACTATCACCGGGGAGCAGCACAAGGAAATTCGTCGAACAATGGTTTGCGGCTCGAGAATGCACAGTGAAGCCCGATATTGAATTGGGAAGTGTTGATCTACTAGTGGAGTTTGCAAGGCTTGGTTTCGGCGCTGCCTTTATTACCCGTTCCTTCGTGGATGAGGAACTCCGTAGCGGTAAACTTTTCGAGCTTCGACTTGAAGACTCACTCCCCCCTCGGAGCATTGGCCTCGCTGTAAGGCACGGCATGAAATTGTCGCTTGCAGCTGATCGTTTCGCTCAGATGCTCCGGACTAAGGGTGAGTAAGTTAAATTCCCGTGTTTTTTTGAACCAATAAATCCGTTTCCTCTTCGATCCGTTTAATATCTATTCGTTCAAATAATAACTTTAGGTTATGGATTCTTTGTTCGGCTAGAACGTTTGTCGGTTTCCATTGCGGTTGTTCAAGAGACAAGAACCCTCTTAATTTCTCACATGAAAACGGAACGAACGGATTTAACAGATTGGCTAGATTTGCAATGATCTGGACGGATGTATATAACGTATGACCACAAGCATTCCTATCATCTTTTACCTGGATCCATGGTTTTTGTTCATCAAAGTATTTGTTTGCTTGCCGTACATAGGCAAAGATGAACTCAAGCGCTTCTTTTAAATTCCCTTCTTCAATGAGCTTTCCGGCTTTTACATATACACCTTGAATGGTATTCGTCCATCCTTCCGGAAGTTCTCCATGTGGGACTTTCCCATCAAATGACTTTTCTATAAACGCTAATGAACGATTAACAAAATTCCCAAATGCCCCAAGTAATTCACCGTTATGGCTATAAATGAATTCTCTCCACGAAAAGTCGGCATCCCGTTTCTCTGGACCATTAGCTATCAGAAAATAGCGAATAGAATCTGCATCGTATCGACTTGCAATATCGGGGACCCAGACTGCCCAATTCCGACTTGTTGAGAACTTCTGCCCCTCTAACGTCATGTATTCACAGGAAATCACCTTATCAGGTAAGTGGAGCCCGCCAACCCCCAAGAGAATTGCTGGCCAAATCAATGTGTGGAAAGGCACGTTGTCTTTACCATGAACGTAATAAGCGGTGATATTCTCTTCATCTTTCAGCCAGAATGACTCCCACCTACCTCCAGTCTCTGCCGCCCACTGCTTGCTTGCAGATAAATACCCACTGACTGCTTCAATCCATACATAGATTTTTTTATCCTCGAATCCAAGAATGGGTACATCAATTCCCCAAGCTAAATCTCTCGTAGCCGCACGATCCTGCAGCCCTTCTTTTAAGTATCGATTCGTCAAATTAACAGCATTCTCTCTCCAGCCCTGGGATTGGGATGCATACAACTCCAATTCATTCTGAAATTGGGATAGTGCAATGTAATAATGTTCCGTAGGCCGTTCAATCGGTGTTGTACCGCATAACTTGCAGGCTCTATCGAGCAAATCTAATGGATCCAATAAACTGGAACAATAATCACACTGGTCACCCCTCGCACGCTTTCCACACCTTGGACAGGTTCCCTCCACATATCGATCAGGTAAAAATCTATGATCGATTTCACAATAGGTTTGCTGTATGGTTTTCTTATACAAATGTCCATGATCTAAAAGCTTTAAAAACAGCTCTTGAACCACATCATGGTGAAAGGACTGGTCAGTACGCGTATAGAGATCATAAGTAAATCCTAATTGCTCAAAGCAATCTACAAATTCCTCATGATAGTGACTTGCTAATTCTCCAGGCGATACACCTTCATGCGCAGCTTGCACTGCTACTGGTGTCCCATGACAATCACTTCCCGAAACATAAAGAACATTGTCTCCTTTAGCACGGTAATAACGTGCCAGCACATCCCCGGGAAGCAAGCTCGCCAATCGACCAAGATGTAAAGAACCGTTAGCATACGGCCAAGCACCTCCTATAAATACGTTTGCCATCATTTCGTCCTCCTAAAAGTTTTTGATGACCACTCAAGTGGTCGATAAAACTACTTCGAAAGCATAAACTAATTTTTAGACAACAAAAAACCCTAATCCCAAAGGGACGAGAGTTGTGCTCACGTGGTACCACCCAGTTTTATTAATGCCTTGCAACATTAACCTCTTCAGGTACGACGCAGTATGCGTTTATACCCTAGCACTGTAACGGATGCAGGTTCCGGCGCAGCCTACAACCCACAAGAGGTTTCGATGCGCAGCTCTGAGACCATATTCCCACGATGATTCTGTACTCCTTTCAGCAACCGGAGCTCTCTGTAATTAGACATTCTCATGGTACTCTTTCTCTTCATAGCTTTTCTTAAATATTCAAGTTATTGGATATATTACTTAATTGAATTTATAAAGTCAAGAATATTTTAACTCAAGACAAGCATGATCTTGTAATATCAAGCTACACTCGCGAAGTTAAAAAAGAAATAGGAGCTTTTCAGTAGCAAACTCCTCAAGAATTGACCTCTTTCCTATAACGCCCGATTTTAGACTTGACCTTCTCAAGTAAAGGTCCAGCAATAGCTCTAGCTTTCTTAGCCCCTTCAACCAGGATTTGATCAATTTGATCTGGCGCTGCCATTAATTCATAGTATCTGTTGCGCGGTTCCTCCAAATAAGCATTGACGACCTGATACAACTCCTGTTTCGCCCCTCCCCAACTCATACCTTAAACATTACTTTCCTAAAACCAACGACATTTATCTCTTCCCCGAATACGCCAGCTGTAAATATGGAGAAAACCATAAGTTATTTCTGATCGTCATCCCTTCTATCAAAGGTTTGGCCAATAGTTCAGCACCGAACGTCTCTATTTCTCCATCAGGTCGTCCGACATACCAATCAGAGTAGTCTTCTACACTTGGATTGGTGAAAGCTAATAAGAGAAGGACGATAAAGAAAATTAAATTATTTATTGATTTCGTTATTCTTGATAGGGAGCATGAGATCAGACTCTTCGATTTCCGTGATAGTGCGGATTTATTCGGGGGGCAATAATTGATTCGTTGTTGAGTGGAATGGTACACTCGTGGTGGAAGTTATTCATAAACTTGTCCAGTGCACTCTGGAATGTAAAAGGGCTCGCTTCCGCATTCATCGCAAAATTCCACTCCACGCCAAGGCGGTATGCGGACACGGATAGGTTCGAGGAACCAACGATCAGCAAGCCTTGTCCAGCATCGTAATCTAGCAAATAAGCTTAAAGATAATGATATAGATCGATGACGCCTTGCGTATTCCCTGTATGAGTTCATCTGCTAGGTTCTTGGTTATGAGCTTGACGTCAGGCATCGGTCACCTATATAAGGAATATGCATTCCTTGAATCTCCCGCGTTCCTCCGCTTTTTTTTGCCGTACTCGTTCCAGTTCTTGGGTAGAAGAACCGTGCAGCTCTGCTGCTGCATGTATAAGCTCCAATAGGTCAGCTAGCTCAAACTTGGGCGGGTTATTCTCGTTTCAGATAAGTAAGTAGTGCGAGGAATAGCATTCCTAACATAATTACTTCCGTCAACGAGAAATTCATAGGCAACACCTCCCACTGGAGGCCAGCCTATCCCACCCAAATCAAGTTAGTGCTCCATAACAAAAGACGCCATGATATAGATCGATGGCGCCAAATGTATTCTGCTATGAGTTCACCTGCTGCTTGTATGTATTCTAGCATTTGCTCTCCGAGCTTCTTCTGCGTGAGGCTCAACCCCAGCGGTTTTCCCATTTATTTTAATTAAACCAGCATTCATTACTTTAAGAAATTGAAGCATAAGATCTATATCCTTGACATGGGCAGTTCTATGCGATTATTATGCTCCATCCGGAAAACGTTTTTCGGAAGTATTAACTTACCAGTCAGCGACCGAATTATCATCTTTGTGGGTCCAATAAGGCAACTTCCAATCTCCGGAATACAGCAACTTGGCAATTTTCTCCTCGTCCAGCTCGACACCCAATCCTGGGGCCGTCGGCAGATCAAGATAACCATTTTTCAGCTCAAATGGCTGCTTGATCAATCCTTCGCCCAATGTAATTTGTTCCTGCACTATGAAGCTTTGAACGGTTGCTGACAATTGAATACTGGCCGCCAAATTCACCGGACCCAGCGGATTATGCGGAGCGAATCCCGTGTAATACACTTCACCCATTGCAGCAATTTTCTTGGCTTCTGTAATACCGCCGCAGTGCGCAAGATCGGGCTGTATGATGGCCGCAGCTTGCTTTTCCAATACATCCTTAAAGCCCCAGCGGGTATAAAGTCTTTCACCAGTGGCGATAGGAATTGTCGTTGATCGCGCAATTGTCACCATACTATCCACATTCTCGGGCAAGCACGGCTCCTCGATAAACATCGGCTTGAACGGTTCGAACTCTTTGATCAACTGAATTGCAAGCGCGGGGCCTACCCTGCCATGAAAATCGATACCAAAATCCACTTCCGGTCCAATCGCGTCTCGCAAGGCAGCCATTCGTTTGACCTGACGATCGATGAATCCTTTGGATTCGACAATGCGAGCCGGCCCGGGTAAAGCTGTTTTGATCATCGTGTATCCTTCTTGGACGGCCTTTTTAGCAAGTTCTACTATTCTTTTGGTATCATCCACATCTACATGCTCATCCGTATTTACATGCTTGTAGACGCGGATTTTATCTCTTACGGCTCCACCCAATAGCTTATAAACAGGCACATTTAAGCTCTTACCCAGAATGTCCCACAACGCTTGATCGATGGCGCTGATCGCACTGCACAAAATCGCACCGGCACGGTAAAACGTTCCCCGATACATCAAGTTCCATAAATGTTCAATGTTTCTCGGATCTTGACCAATGAGCAAATACTCAAAGTCTTTAATTGCCATCTCTACGACTCGGGCTCTTCCTTCCAGACACGCTTCCCCGATTCCTGTAAATCCTTCATCCGTATATACTTTCAGAAAAGAATATCTTGGTTTCACATGAATAACTTCCATTTTGGTAATTTTCATAATATGCTCTCATCCTTTTCCTTATAAGTCTCTATGATTTGACCGCACCTGCGGTTAAGCTGCTGATTAAGAACCTCTGGAAGAACAAGAATATGATAGTTAGAGGAATAATTGCCACCAATGAAGCAGCCATCATATCGTTCCACATCACTTTGTACTGTCCGATTAATTGTCCAATTCCGACGGGGACGGTTTTCATCGTTTCCGATTGAGTCAATACTAGAGCAAACATATACTCATTCCAACCTGTGATGAACGAATAGATTGCAGTTGCCGCTACTCCTGGCAAGGCGAGCGGTAACACAATTTGGTAAAATATCCGAAATCGACTGGAGCCGTCGATGGCAGCTGCTTCATCCAAATCTTTGGGTATGCTTTGGAAATAACCCATCATCATCCATGAGCAAAAGGGAATAGTAAACGAAATATAAGTCATGATCAGGGCGGCATGGGTGTTAATAAGTCCAAGGGTTTGAATGATTTTATAAAATGGAATTAACAGCATAATCGATGGAAACATCTGCGTAATTAGAAGAAACGTCAAAAACATACCCTTCCCTCTAAAATGGAACCTAGATGCGCCATAACCGGCCAAGCAGGAAAAAGCAAGCGAAATTAGGGTGGACACCGATACTACGATAAAGCTGTTGAAAAAATATCGGGCGAACGGATAATCGGTCCATATTCGTTGATAGGCGATGAAGGTACCGTCTATAGGGATCCATCTTGGCGGGATTGTAAAGATCTCCATATCATTCTTTAACGAAGTCGACAGCATCCACAATACTGGGATCAAGACGGCCACGCCTACCAACAACAGAATGGCATACGATAAAAAATGTTGAAGGAAAATGCGCCGCTTATTTAGCATCATCTGCCATGAACCTCCTGTAAAGATAGCTAATCGCAAAACAGATTATAAACACGAGGACAGCAATTGCTGACGCTCTTCCGAATCGGAAATCCGAGAATGCAATTTTATAAATCTCTATACTGATTACGCTTGTCGCATTAACGGGACCTCCGGCCGTCATTAACCAAAGAATCGTAAAATGCTTGAACCACCATACGGTTTCAAGGATCACGGTGACTAATAATACAGGCTTCAGCCCAGGTAAGGTAATATGTCGGAATAACTGCCAAGTATTGGAGCCGTCGATTTTTGCAGCTTCATATAAATCCCCGGATATGGATTGCAATCCTGCCAATATCAGAATCATGACCAAAGGATAGCCCTTCCAAATACAGGCGATCACAACGCCGAACATGGCAAAGTCCGGATTATCCAACCATGCAATGGGATTATTTATAATGTGCAGTCCCTCTAAAATATAATTAAACAGACCATATAACGGGTTATACATCCACTTCCACAGCAGGGCAACTACGACTTCAGGGAATAGCCAGGGCAAGATAAGAACGGCACGAAAAAATAACCGAAAGCGGATCTTCATGTTCAGTAATATTCCCAGTAGAGTTCCCACAACCATGTTTCCGATGACCACCAAGAAGGCAAACTTGAAAGTCAGCCCAATTTTATAAAAAAAATCGGGATCTGATAAAGCCTGAATATAGTATTTAAAACCGACTAATTTCCACTTGTTGATTAGATTGGTATCAAACCCGCTTATATAAATGCCAAAGAACAATGGATAAGCGATTAATGCCAGCATCGTAAGAAGCGCGGGCGAAATGAACCAGTAACCCGTCCAAGGAGTTTGATATGCATATGACCTTCTCACTAGTCCTCCTCCTTTTAGTTTATAGGGAAAAGCCGTATGGCTGGCTCTTCCCTATAAAAACACGTTCTATTACTTGTTGTTTTTAATTTCAGTTTCTACGATAGCAGCGGCTTTCTTCGCCGCATCCTCTGCACTGCCCTGCTTCGCAATAACAGCTTGGTATCCTTCAGCAGCGGCAACCTGTACATTCGCGTAGTAGGGAACGTTCGGTATTTGGAAAGCAAAATCCATGGCTTGCAGGAAGCCTTCAAGAGCCGGGCTTTTGATCTGAGAATCACTGCCGGCATCAAGTCGGGTTGGAAAACGGCCAGTTACTTTGTTCCATTCAAGCTGATTTTGCTTCTCTAAGATGAACTTCAGGTATTCAGCAGCCTCTTTTTTATACTTGCTCTTGGCGGAAATCGAGAACCCGAGCATACCTAGCGTAGAAGCTGAGTTTTTGCCTATCGCATGCGGAAGCGGTGCACCAGCAAGCTTGCCCTCTAATGCCGGATTTTGCTTTAATATAGCACCGATGGAGTGAGGACCTGTAACCATCATGGCGGTTTTTTCCGATGCCATTAGACTAACTGCCTCAGCATAGGAGGTTTGAAGCGGACCTGGGGGAACGACATCATATTTATTCACCAAATCTCCGTACAACTGGAACGCTTGAATGGCTTCTGGTGTAGAAAATTGTGTTGTCCATTCCTCTTTTCCGTTCTGAACGAGCTCTGCTGCACCGAAAGTACGCATGATCGGGATAAACCGTGAACCACCTGAACCGTTTTTCGATCCTACCATGGCAAATCCCCAACGGTCTTTCTTTCCATCGTCGCCAGTATGTGTTAGCTTTTTAGCTGCATCGATAAACTCATCCCAAGTCACCGGTGGCTTGATTCCCTCCTTATCCAGCCAATCCTTGCGATATAATAAACCCAGAGGGATTGTAAAGAACGGAGCGAACTGCAGTTCATCTTCGAAAATAGCCTCTTTCAATGTGGCCGGATGGAAGCCCTTAACATAGTCGGGGCCCAACAACGGGTTCAGATCTTCCGTTAATCCCATCTCATAGGCTTTAGCATAAAATTCCGGGCTGTTGACGAAAATATCCGGCATATCACCGCCTGTAGCCATTGTAATGATTTTGGCATATACTTCGTTCATTGGTACACCTATGAATTCAATCTTTATGTTTGGATTTTTAGCCATGAAGTCGTTGGCGAATTTCTGTTCCACTTCACCTTCGGGCTTTTCGACGATGGTAGGGGAAATAATTTTCAACGTAATCTGCTCATTTCCACTTTCTTTCGGTGCTATTTCGGGGCTTTGGGCCGGTTGGGTACCCTTACTAGCAGCTGGTGCACTGGTTTCTGTCGTAGAACATCCGGTAATCAACACGGTTGTTATTAATGCAAGCGCTGTCAATCTTTTTAAAACCTTTTTCATTGTAAAGCCTCCCATTTCATATTATATTTTTATTTTGAAGCAAATTGGCAGGTTTAATCTACCAATCCGCTACAGAACCATCCTCATGGTACAAACGCGGAGTATCCCAATTACCCTCATAAATTTTTTCTTTCAATGCTTCTTCATCAATTTCAATCCCCAATCCCGGTCCTTCCGGAATTTGAATGTATCCATCCACGATTTGGAAAGGTTTTTTTAGAATTCCAACACCTAAATCAGACTGATCATCCAAAGTAGGATGTTCTTGAATCAGAAAATTGGGCGTACAAGTATCTAATTGTAGACAAGCCGCAAGCGAGATCGGACCGAGTGGATTATGAGGAGCTATGGCGCCGTAATGACTCTCAGCCATGGCTGCTATTTTCCTAGACTCAAAAATCCCACCGGCATGACATAGATCAGGCTGAACAATTGAAACCGCTTTCTTTTCAATTAGTTCGCGGAAGCCCCATTTGGTAAACAGTCTCTCTCCGGAAGCTAGTGGAATTGTTGTTGATTTGGATATTTTTAAAATTTGATCCACATTCTCAGGCAGACAAGGCTCCTCAATAAACATCGGATAATATGGTTCGAAGGCAGCTGCCAAACGAATAGCCATAGCCGGACTGACACGTCCATGGAAATCGATTGCGATATCCATTGCTTTGCCAACCGCACTCCGAATGGAGGCCAACCTATCAACCTGCCGTTCCAGGTAAGCCATATTGTCTACAATTTGCACGGGGGCATCGAGTCCGATTTTGATCGCCGTAAACCCTTGCTGCTTGCGCTTAAGAGCAGTGTGAACCGAATCTTCAATCGTATCCCCGTGGCAATGAGCATACATGCGAATTTTGTGACGGCAGGCGCCGCCGAGCATTTCGTACACCGGCAACCCGTAATATTTTCCTTTAATATCCCAAAGTGCTTGTTCTATACCGCTAATAGCGCTTGAAAGAATAGGACCTCCACGATAAAAGGCACCTCTGTACATCGCCTGCCAATGATGTTCAATTCTCAAAGGGTCTTCTCCGAGCAAGTAAGATTCTAGTTCACGAATAGCGGTTTCAACCGTCCGAGCTCTGCCTTCTACAATCGGCTCACCGTATCCGATCAACCCTTCATCTGTATGTACCCTTAGAAACATCCATCTAGGCCTTACGTGAATTAATTCCAGTTGTGTGATTTTCATTTGCTTCCCCCTTCATTGATGTATGGTCGGATATCTTGACAATCAACGTTTCATCAGTCTCCATGTTTACATTTATGGAACTAGCGGAGTGGCGGATCATCAGCTTGGGCATGATTTGAATCTTTTTTGGTTTTCTTGTTTTTTTGTTTTGTAGCTTTTGAATAAGCAGCGAAGCCGCTTTCATACCTATTTGAAATGCAGGAACAGCAACGGCTGTTAATGGTGGATCTAGTAATGGCGCCCATTCGGAGTCATCGTAACCGACCACAGAGATGTCCCTGGGTACTTCCAAGCCCGCCAAACGGACCCCTTTCAACACATCCAAGGTTAAGTGCATATTAGTAGAAAATATGGCTGTGGGACGATCCGGCCTATCCAATAGCTGTAATACAGCTTTAACCCCGTTCCCTTTTCCAGCTTTACAAATTTTTATAAGGGATTCATCCAGAGGAATGCCATGCTTTTGCAGAACGCTTTTATAACCTTCAAATCTATCCCTGCGCACAGAGTTTTCCAAAGGGAAAAGTATGGTGGCAATGCGGCGGTGTCCCAGTTGAATTAAATATTCCATTGCTTCTACTGCTCCGGCAATTGTGTTGGTAACTACTTGATCCGCAACGATACCGTCCCAAGTAGTATCTGCAAAAACAAAAGGTATATTTAAAGAGCTTAATAATTCATCGACACTTTTTTGTTGGTGGATGGGACTTACAATAAGTCCGTCTACTTGCTTGCTTTTCATCATATTAATATTGGCTATATCCCGCTCAGGATCCCATGCGGAATCACTGACCATGAGCCCGTATCCGTTACGCATACATTCCTCTTGAACACCTCTGAGAGCTTCTGACCAGAATGTGTTTAAATCACCCACAACTAGCCCGATAACACGAGTCTCTTTTTTCTTCAAGCTTTGCGCCAGTGTGTTCGGATGATAATCCAGTTGCTTGATCGCCTGCTCGATTTTGGTCCTCATATCTTCCGACATATACTGAAAATTTGAATTGATCACCCGGGAGACCGAACTTTTAGAGACACCCGCCAATTTCGCAACATCATCTATATTCGCCATCTAATCGCCCCCTTTACAACAGTTATCTGAAACCGATTTCTGAAAACGTTCTCTAAAACCGATTTCACAAATTAATATACTAAAACTATGCTTTATCTGTCAAGAAGGAATATTAAAAATTAATTACTGCCATCGGTTACGATACGCAATGCGATAACCTCCTAATCAGTTCATTATTGCCAACCTGATCGGACATAGAAAATACGCTAACGCAGGTCGTGGAGCGGTGGACATTCCCATTGGGGATTCGGTCCTGAGCTGCAAGCTTCGGTTTGAGCTTTGGACGCAGGACTGGACCAGGTAGCTCGAGGCCTTTTCGTGGTTGCGGCTTTTCGTCTAGAGAAGTCGTAGCAACATTGTCTAGCTACGAACAAGCTTAATAGCGAATATACAGTCTGAAGCTGTATCCTTGCTCTGCCCGTTATACAAGCCAGCCTTCCGCTCTGGCATGATCTTTCGGAATGCGGTGTTTTGAAAATGTCAAGTATTTTCTTTCTTTTTATACGAAAATTCTCTTTAGTCTAAAAAGACACAAAAAACCCACTACCCGAAAAATTGGTTTTCATTTTTTTGAAAATTGAAAGTCCAATAATGGTGACTTTGATTATGCAGTTGATACATCTTTCTCTGTCAGTACAACTTGAAAACCGAGATTTTCAAGTTTGCGAACCCAAACTTCATGTGTTAATTCTCGGACTCGAAGATATTCAGAACCAAGTTCCTGATAAGCAATCTTGTTCTTGAGCATGTGGTAGCTGATTCGTAAGATGAGATGACCTAAAGCAACAATCGCCTTATTCGTACCCCATCGCTTCCTGATGCGATGGTAGTACGAGCATAAACGGGCGCGCGGGTTAGTATCCCGAAGAGCGCATTGACCAGATCCTGCTCTTGTCGAATCGAATAGGGTGCGCCGCAAATCTTTGACAAATCGGTACGCGACATTGGAAGATAGGTAATTCACGCATACGGTCACATTTCGTCACTAACGCTTTCAAGACTTTTTCAATAACACTAGATCAAGGCGAAAGGATCACTCGGCGACTCCAACCCAACGCTGTCCGACTATTAGCTTCGTCCAGACCGCTTAGGCTGCTGCCCCAAGAATATCGAAGAAGCGCCCCGCACTGGAGGTACTTCTTCTCTTGAATAAGCCCCGGCCGATGGAGCCGGCTGCCGCTCGACCCCGAGCATCACTGTTCTGCGTTTGCATTGGGCAAGCCCCATGACATGTAAGAAAAACCGCGAAAAAATCATCCGCGGTACTTTGCGCTATCCATACAATTGTTGGGGTAGAGGTCCTTTACTGTATAGGAAATGTTCTGAACGGTACTACCGAGCAGCTCCATGTCGTTCGGAAGCTCACCGTTCTCCGTCCATTCCCCAATCATATTGCAGAGAATTCTTCGGAAATACTCATGGCGTGGATAGGATAAGAAGCTACGGGAATCCGTCAGCATACCAACGAAGCGCCCAAGCGACCAATGTCGGCCAGCATCTTCATCTGGTAAATCATACCTTCCTTCGTATCATTGTACCACCAAGCTGAACCAAGCTGGATCTTTCCTGGTGCACCTCCACCTTGGAAGGCTCCTCCTATTGTTGCTAAGAGCGGATAGTCCTGCGGGTTCAAGGTAAGCACTCCACGCATGGATTTATGATCTCTGTTCTTATTACAGACCCTACCTCTAAGCTCCTTTATATATTTCGATATCTATGAAAGAGCTCCCATCTGCTTCAATATGTCTGCCAGCTTATTCCTTGTGAAGTCTGAGCAGCTTGTGTTCGGTAATATCGAGCCCCCTACATCAAGACCAATTAGATTCATAGCTTCCTTGGTCATAATTGGAAAGCTTGCTAGATTAAATGCCATACGAAGTGGGGCTAGCTTGAATTGAGCCTCCAAAGCTCCCTGCAGATCTCCAGCCATAAACTTCTCATAGATTTCAACGACCAGCTTAGGAACAATATTAGCCGTGGATGCAACACAGCCAACCGCACCATAAACCAAGGATCCTAAAATTAGAACATCTCTTCCTGCCATGACCTTGAAGCCCTTATCACGTGTTCGGCGAATGTATTCTGCAGTCAATGTCATATCTCCGCTACTATCTTTAACACCTACTATGTTAGGAATATCAGCAAGTCGTTCGATTAGGTTTACGGAGATGTTATTCCCAATACGATCTGGGTTATTGTACAGCAATACCGGTAATGAAGTCGCCTCGGCTACTTTACGGAAGTGTTGATATAGCTCATCTTCAGTAGGGTTAAGAAACATAGGTGGTAATATCGTAATGGCCTGTGCTTTCAACGACTCGCCCATTCTTGTTAGCTGTACGCATTCTCTCGTCGTGATAGCACCTACACCCATAAAAACGGGTACACGACCTGCAACCTGCTCAATGGTAATTCGAGCTGCTCGTTCCTGCTGCTCATGATCAAGACCATAAAACTCTCCATTACTACCTAGTGAGAGAATACCGTGTACGCCTCCTGCAATAACGTACTCTACCACTCTGCGGAGTCCTTGCTCCTCTACGCAATCTTCAGCATCAACTGGTGTTACAATCGGAGGAATGACTCCCCCAATAAAAAAATTATCCACTCTGCTCTCCCCTTCACTCATGAAATCGATTATCGTAGAAGGCTAGGACGTTTATGATCAAATTTCCAATCCTTATTCAAGTACTGCATAGCGATCGAATCATCGCGAGCCCCTAGTCCTTGCTGCTTGTAAAGCTGATGAGCTTTCTCAACTTCAATCATATCTATATCGATGCCTAATCCTGACTTGCTCGGGACCTCCACCATACATCCGACAATTTTTATCGGTTCTGTCGTTAATCGTTGACCATCCTGCCAGATCCAGTGCGTATCGATCGCCGTAATCCTCCCAGGTGCCGCAGCAGCGACATGTGTAAACATGGCCAAAGATATATCAAAGTGATTGTTGGAATGCGACCCCCATGTTAATCCCCATTCATTGCACATCTGAGCCACCCGCACAGACCCTCTCATCGTCCAGAAATGTGGATCTGCAAGTGGAATATCGACCGAATTCAATTGGATCGTATGTCCCATTTCTCGCCAATCGGTTGCGATCATGTTCGTTGCCGTCAGCAGTCCGGTAGCTCTGCGAAATTCCGCCATCACTTCACGGCCGGAATAGCCGTTCTCTGCTCCGCAAGGATCCTCAGCATATGCTAGCACATCACGTTGATCACGACAGAGACGGATCGCATCAGCTAAGGACCATGCCCCATTCGGATCCAATGTAATTCGAGCTTGCGGGAATCGTGCAGCTAGCGCGGTAACCGTCTCGATTTCTTCCTCTCCACGAAGCACGCCTCCCTTTAGCTTGAAGTCGTTAAAGCCATACCGTTTGTGCGCAGCTTCAGCAAGCTTTACGATGGCTTCAGGAGTTAGTGCTTTCTCATGACGCAGTTGTGTCCAATCATCCTGCGCACCTTGACCGCTAATGTATGGAAGATTCGTTCTCTCCCTGTCTCCTATATAGAATAAGTAACCGAGCATTTCTACCCGGTCACGCTGCTGACCATCCCCAAGCAACGCAGTTACTGGGACGTCGAGGAATTTCCCGAGAAGATCCAGCAACGCGGCTTCCAAAGCCGTAACAGTATGAATTGTAATACGTTGATCGAAGGTTTGGAGGCCACGTCCTCCGGCATCCCGATCGGCAAACTGCAGATGTACATTATTCAGGATATTATTATATTGACCTATAGATTGACCAATAACGAGTGTGCGAGTATCCTCCAATGTCAGACGAATGTTCTCACCTCCAGGAACCTCACCAACACCTATATGGCCAGCGCTGTCTTTTAGAATGACAATGTTTCTTGTAAAAAAAGGAGCATGTGCACCGCTGAGGTTAAGCAGCATACTGTCATGACCCGCAACAGGTATGACCTGCATTTCTGTAATTGTCGGTGTACTGGATGAATAACTTGCCATCTGAGCTTGCGGTATTACACGTTCCATACGTCCACTCCTTTATCGAAAATTAACTTATTACCCCGTAAATTCTGTTAATGCAGCTAGCATTGCCTTAACATAACCAATGGAGTATGACCAGGCGACCCAATCCATAGTAGACCCGGATCGCTGTTGGTTTAGTCGATCCATCTCCAATGAGGTAATATGGTCAGGATTAATACAGCCATTGTAGCCTACCTTGTGTAGAGCATGAATAATTTTCGCCATATTCATGTGACCTTCGTCCAGCAAAGCTTCCTCAAATGCATGAGCTGTAGCCAGACTACCACGCACATTGCGAAAGTGAAAAAGAAAAATCCGGTTTTTCCGACCATAATGATAAATTTCATCTAATACGAGTGGCGTGCCTCCAGCTTGACCACGCGTCCCTGCACAATAAACCAGCCCGACATTCCGACTTGAGAACGTATCGATGACCCTTTGCAAGCCAAGTCCTCCGAAAGGTGTATTGTGATGGGGAGTATCGGAGGGATGCACGGCTAATTGTAGATTGTAATCCCTGGCTAGTGGAACTAGCTTCGCGAAAGAAGAATCGAAGCGTTCCCACCACTGCTCCATTCTTGCTACGGTAGGCGGTTCCTGCACCGGAGTATATTTCACTGACTCTCCGCGAGCAATTGCTCCTCCGCGCTGTACGGAGTTATACTCTTCCGAGAGATAAGGGAACACATCCCCTGCAAACCGCTGACGAACAAGCGAAATACCAGCTTCGCCAAACGTCTTCAATGCATGGCAAGCATGCTCCAATTGTAGCTCTGAGCCAGCCTTATCTTGCATGAAGTCTTCCGTGAAATCTGGCAGGGTGACACGATTGATCTCCATCCCATATGAACGAACTCTACGTTTCAGGGCAAGGAGTCTATCCAAATCGGGATAACCTTGTTCACTAACTCCTGGAAAAGAAGATCCCAAAGTAAAATCAATACAATCTACCCCAAGCTGACTCATTTGCTTCAAATCGCTATCCAGCAGCTCGCACGTAGTAACAGAAATGGATACTTTCATCATTCTGAACTCGCCTCCTAAGATTAGTTTTACTTCAACTGCTTAAACCGAATAAGCTCTCGAAACTTCGAATTGGCGGTGCTGAAATAACTTGTTGCAGCGCTACTTTAGAACGCTTATTGGTATAGCACCTGTCCATCCTCGAGCAATCGCCGGCTCAGTGTGTCATAATTGACGGCTTGCACACTTACTCCCGCTTCGAGCGCCAATGCCGCCGCTGTTGCAGCAGACTGAGCAATCGCCATAAATACGGGCTCCATACGGATCGAACCATAGGCGATATGAGATGCCGAGAGACATACTGGAACGAACAGATTGGCGCATTCCAGCTCTTTGGGTACAATGGAGCGATAGCTAATCGGATATGGTGTGCCCAGTTTAATCTGCACATCGCCCTCATTCACTACATAACCTTCCTTGCTCACATGACGCTGTGTGTTGTGTGAGTCCATCGCATAGGATCCCATTGCAATGGAATCATTTATTATCGACCGCAAGAATATATGATTCTCGTTCATTACAAAATCACTGACCATTCGTCTAGATTCACGAATATAAAGTTGTGGTGTCCAATGCCCGTTATCTTCAAATTCGTCAAGCGGTAGACCCCAAGGCATATAGAAGTTGCGGATTTCCTCTGGAACACGAGGATGATTCTGTAATGTCCAGATTAAGCCGCGCTGATATTTCTCATGCGCTGCAGCAATCTGTTCCCTTACCTCATAATCCGCTTCGGGATAATTATAGTTATAGCCGATGTAATCGGTGGAGATGCCCTGATCATTGTTGGAATCCGTCTTATGATTAGGCACCCCATTCAGCTTGAAGAACCTTGTCTTCTGCCCCTGCTCGATGGACCGGAACATAAGTTCATAATCACGATCATCGTATTCAACCGGACATTGTACCATCACCCGATTATCAGGATTATTCGTCAAGCACATACGGTAACAGTAGGCTTGAACCTTGTCGTCAGCAGCACCATCCTCACCACCAGCATCGGGGTTGACGCCAGGGAGCAAGCCACTGGATCGAACACCCTTGATCACATAAGGATCGATTCCTGCTGGTAGTTGATTTTTCACAGCCACAGCAGTTTGTATCCCATTATACGTCTCACCATATAGTTGATTCGACTCTCGACCTGTCGCATAGGATACATCCGCTGCCTTCATTAAGTCACCTTCATAGGACATATCCATGAATATACGTCCCTCGAACGTCTTACCTGACTCCATTCGAATAGTAGTGATTCGATTCGCCTTCTTCACTACTCCGCCCTTTAGACGGAGACGTTCTCCCGTAACCACTTCAATTGCATACTCATTAATCCAATCCCGAAAAACAGCGATCGCTGTCTTCGGCTCGAACATCCAGACGGCCTCCTGCGAGTTATAGATTCGCCCCAACCGTTTATAGAAATCAAGTGATATTCCACCAATCACCGACTTATCACCGAAATCCGTATCCCCAAGTCCTCCACTGCTAAGTCCGCCAATATGTCGAGACGGTTCAATCACAACAACCGAAAGCCCCATCTTCGTAGCTTGAACCGCTGCAGCGATACCCGCAGAATTACCTCCATAAATCACGATATCATACATCATAACAATCTCTCCTTTATCGACATTCATTGTTATATTGTTCGAATACAAGAGAAAACCCTCCGACAGGATATAATATATCCGATCGGTAGGTTCCCTTCTTCTACATATTCAGATCATTAATTACTTCTTACTGTACCAATCTTTTACTTCCTTCGTCACTGCTTCACCACCAGCGGCATTCCACGATTTCTGTAGGTCAGCAATCGATTCATCGGTTACACCGTCTACGATCATCTTAATTAAATTGTCAGTAACCACATTGTTAATCTGGGTGTTCTTCTCCGCGAGCAATGGCAAGTAAGGTGCGAATGCGAGTGGGTTCATATGCTGATCTGCTTCAGGAACCGAATTTAAGATCAGGTAATTCTGATACATGGCTTCATTCTTACGCAATCTTGCTTGCCAATAAGTCACAAAGTTTTCCTCATCCATACCGATAACGAAATTATTCGAGTACCCACGTTGATCGAAGAATGCAGGCTCAATTGGCAAGTAGCTGCCATTCTCCACTTTATGCGTCTCGCCCTCTTTACCGATGAATAGATCTTTAAACACACTCTCTTCAAGCAACGCATCGATTAATTTGATTGCATGCTCTGGATTCTTCGCCATCTTCGGTACGAAGGTGATCTTATTAAATCCACCATTCTTCTGAAAGCCCTTCGACCCATTAGGTCCGGTAATTGGCTTTAGAAATTCGAAGGTTGCATCCGGGAAGTTCTTCTTGATCGCTTCATCATATTTCGGGATACTGGACCAATTGGCCATCATGACCCCAGCACGGCCACTCGTAAACTTCTCTTCGGCTGTAGCTGCTTTATTCGTAGCGAATTCTCGGTCAAGCAATCCGGCCTCATACAGGGAACGAATGTAGGTAGCATAGTCCTTCAATGCGGGATGACTCGCTGCATTGACGATATCCCCGTCTGCGATGCTCCATTGTGCAGCAGTATCCGCATATATTCCGAATGAGCCAGTCACATTGTCTATTAGCGGGCTAGTTGCAACAAGGGTTAATGGAATATTCTTGGCGCCATTGCCGCCTGGATCCTTATCCTTGAATGCTTGCAGCATCGCTGTAAATTCATCCAGCGTAGTAGGCATCTCAAGTCCTACAGCCTTAAGCCAATCTGTTCTAACAAGCAAACCAGTACGAACGTAGCTTACATTCTGTGTCGGGATGCCATAAATCTTACCGTCAATGGTTACAGCTGCAAGACTCTCAGGCGAAATTGCCTTTTTAATATTCGAGCCATATTGTTCAATGATTGCCGTTAAATCAGTTAACGCACCATTCTCTGCATAGGTGTAGAAGTCCTGAGTAAGTGAATCCACCAGATCATAATCCGCTCCAGAAGCCATGACCAAATTCAGCTTCTCGCTCGGCTGCTCCTGAGGCAATACATCATACTTAATGTCATAACCTGTTGCTTCGGAGATAAATGTACCCACTGGATAATTGTTAAAATCGAAATTCCCATACCCCTTTAGATGCTTCAGCTCTGGCTTTACTTCATCCTTAGCCGGTTCAACCTTTGGAGCATCAGCAGGCTTCTGCTCAGCTGGTTTTGCCGCATCGTCCGTATTGGCAGTATTATTACCGCCTCCGCAGCCTGCTAGCACAGTGAACATGAGTACTATAATTACCGCCATGAGTAGAAAAGCTTTCCTTCCTCGTAACATATAAACCCTCCTCGATTCGTCTTTTTTCGCAACTCACGCTGGCCTGGCGCGCTTTGTGAAATCTTTGTATCAATAAACCCAATGGGCTTATTTCATCGTTAGTATTACTAATTACCCTTTCACAGAACCAATCAGAATCCCTTTGATAAAATATCTCTGCAGCATCGGGTAGACGAGCAGGATCGGAATGGTCGAGACAATAATCGTTGCATTCCGAATTCCTTCAGACGAAATATTGAGTAACGCATCAATATTTCCTGTGAGCATATTCTGATCCGAAGCTTCTAATACGATATCACGCAAGTATAGCTGCAGCGGCTTTAAGCCCGGATCACTAATATAGATCATAGGGTGGAACCAGTCGCTCCAGAAGGATACAGCATAGAACAAGCTGATCGTTGCGAATACAGGCGCGGATAATGGAATAATAATCTTCAATACAATCTTCAGATTTGAGGCTCCTTCTAGCTTTGCAGCCTCCTCAAGGCTCTCTGGTAAGTTCTCGTAATAGTTTTTCATTAATAGCATATTGAATACATTGATCAAGCCTGGAAGAATCAGTGCAGATAAATTGTTCATCATTCCAAGATTCTTGATCAATAGATAATTTGGGATTAACCCACCGCTGAAGAGCATCGTGAACACGTAGGCGAGCAGAATTATTTTGATACCCGGTAAGTGCTTCTTGGACAATGGATACGCTGCTATAGCAGTGAAGAATACTGCACCCAAAGTTCCCGTCACCGTAACGAACACAGAAATCCCAAGTGCATTCAAGAAGTAACTATCTGTAATAACAAAGTACATATTCTCTAACGTGAGCCCTACTGGTATTAGACTCACCTTCCCAGAGATGATTGCCCAGTTGGAGCTAAGTGACTTGGATAACACATTCAGGAATGGAAGTAAACAAATGATCGCTGAGCCAATAAGAAATGTATATACAAACCAGTCCAATAATGTATCAGACACAGAACGACTACGCAATAACTCCACCCCCTACCATATACTCTTACCCGTAACTCTCTTCGCAATTGTATTCCCGCTGATGACAAGTACAAAGCCGATGATGGATTCGAACAAACCTATTGCTGTCGAGAAGCTATATTGCATAGATGATAGCCCCATCCGATAGATGAATGTCCCGATGACATCTCCCGATTCGTAGACGGTTGGATTATATAATAGGAGTATCTGCTGCGTCCCCGCCTCGAGCACATTACCAATTCTTAGAATAAGTAGCAGCAGGATCGTAGAAGTGATTCCCGGCAAGGTAATCAGGAACATCTGTTGAATACGACTAGCTCCATCCAGCTTCGATGCTTCATACAGCTCTGGGTCAAGACCCGCGATCACCGCGATGAATATGATGGCGTTCCAGCCGGCTTCTTTCCAACCGTCCGTCGCGACAATCACGCTTCGGAAGAAATTGTTATCCATGAAGAAATTGATAGGTTCGAAGCCAAGATAGACGATCAACTGATTAACAATACCGCCTGATGGTGATAGTACATTCACGAACAACCCCGCAATTACGACCCAAGAAAGAAAATGCGGCAAGTAGATAATCGTCTGAATCGAACGCTTAAACCACATTTTCCTAACTTCATTCAACAAGATTGCGATCATGATCGGAATAGGGAACAGAAGCACAATCTTATATACACTAATGATTAATGTGTTCGATAAGACTTGAATAAAGTCCGGGGAGCTGAAGAGCCGTTCGAATTGCAGAAGACCTACCCACTCACTCCCGCCAATCCCTTTGAAAATGTTGAAATCCTGAAATGCGATAACCAATCCGTAGATCGGTGCATATTTGAAGATCAACAGGAACACGAGACCAGGAATTAATAGTAAGTATAAATCGTAATTTTTCCGGACGAGCGGAATCCAGGGCTCGCGTGATCGCATTGATTTCTGTACGCTAGGCTTCATACTCTTAAGCTGTGTTGTCATCACATCCAACCCTTTCTCTGCATCGAACAACTGTACTTTAGCGATGAACTTAGTATACTTCGGATCTGAACATTGTTATATATACAGGATTCAACTGTTCTGGTTCATATTTATGGTCATCTAGCAAATCAAATCTAGCTTAAGAAACATGAAGAAAAAACGCCTAACTAACGGCGTCTTTTGACCAAGCATAGTTGAAATTCATTAACCGATTGAAACCGAAATCTATATCATCCTATAGAAATCGAATTCCATCCTCATTCGATTGAAATCGTGACCGTCGTTCCTTCTCCAACGATCGATTCGATATCAATTCGCCCTCGGTTTTCAGTAAACAGACGAACCCGCTCCAGTACATTGAACAATCCATAGCTGGTCGGAGATTTCGAATAAAGGCCTGACATAATATCTGTGATCTGTACTTCGCTCAAACCTATTCCGTCGTCGGTTACCGTAATGGTAAATCCAGAAGCAGTAGGAAGCACGCGGATCGTAATATGACCTTGATGTCCTTCCTTATTCTGAATACCGTGAAGAATGGCATTCTCGATCAACGGCTGCACCGTCAGCTTCGGTATAGGTCGTGATGTGATCGTATCATCTATCTCCACAACATACTCGAAGCTATGGAAGCGATGCTTTTGAATATCCAAGTATGCCTTAGCTAAATTCATCTCATCCTCTACAGTTACGATGTCCTTACCTTTATTTAACGTTAATCGGAAGTACTGTGCCAACGTGTTCAACATCTGGCTTATGTCTTGCGCGCCTCTTGTCAACGCCATCCAATTAATCGTGTCTAACGCATTGTATAAGAAATGCGGGTTAATCTGCGATTGCAACGCACGTAGCTGGGCTTCGCGTTCCTTCATCTTCGTCTGATAATTTTCTTCCATTAAGTGTTGGAAAGTCGAGAGCATATGTGTAACACTCTTCTCCAGCCGAATAACAACGCCTCGACGTTTCGGGATGCCCTCATCAATGGTCTCCGTCCCCCTCAATCTTAATCGAGTCGTCATCTGACGTAAGCGCTCAACCATTCCTTCCATAACATAGGCAAACACCAAGAAAGCCGCCAGTATAAATAACAACAGGAAGGATAATATCAAAACGATGGATGAAGCAAAATTCGATTCCAAGTACATCTGATTAATAGCCTGAACGGGTACAAGCGAGATAATCTTCCAACCAGTTTCCTCAAGCGTATCGTATATGACAAAATAGGGCTTGGACTCGATTTCCACTTTGTGTATACCCGTCTTTTGATTCAAAATTTCAGCGTATTGGGCTGGTTCAAGCAATGGTTCATTAATCCTGTCAGAATTGTAGTGCGACACAATTGTTCCGTTGCTATCGACAATATACATGGTGTCATTCTCAGAGCTGAAATCTGCATTGTTCAATATAAATGAGAAATTATCCTCTAATACTTGCAATTCCATGATGCCGATAATTCTCCCAAATTGCTTAGGATCTCGAATCATTCGAGCCAAGGATAATACTTGTACTGAGCTTGCGGTACTATCATGATTCTGTAATCTTGTCGGGATCCAATGTACACCGCCACCCTTCTCGATGACGTCTGAATACCAAGGCTGTTGGTCTGATTCACCCAAGTTGAAGAAATATACATTCTCGTTCGCGTACATCTTACTCTCTAACACATAGATTTTGATATTAAGAATATCTTTTCCTTCAAAGCTTCTAATGGTATTCGACAAGGTCCTTTGTTCTTCCACTTGATCGAATCCCAAGCTTGCAACTGGATTGCTAGCCAGGATATGTATGAACTCTTCATTGAGAATCAACGAATCAGAGATGTCACTCACCTTGGACAGTCGATAATCAACATTAATCTTCACCTGTTGAACAGCCCTCAGCATCGATTCACTAACTTGCTGCTCAAGTACGTCAGTTGACTTCTCGAAGTAAAAGTAGAGAAGTATAATCACTGGCAGGAATACTAGGAATATATATACGTATATGATTTTCCGGTAAGCTACAAACAGCAGCTGAAATTTCCGCAGTATCGTCCCCATCTGTTAGAGTGATTCCATAAAGTTAATAGCTAACCCGGCGATCCGACGATAGCCTGCCTCGTTCGGATGCAAGCGGTCAATCGACAGCGTATCTAACGTTAATTTGTTAAATCCGCTGTATGTATACAAGTCTAGCACCGGAAGTGCGTAAACTCTTCCAATCTGAATGACCGCGTCGGCATAGTCCTGTAGTCGATGACCGGTATTGTTCCTAGCATACATATCAAATCCATCTTTATCGCGCTGTAGTGGTGTCCACAAATTTACTCGACAATGCGGATTAACCGTGTGTATATGCTCAATCAATGCTTGGTAAGCACCAATGAACGTATATTCATCATACTCAGCACCGATCTCAGCTAGAACGCCGATCGCTTTATCAAGTCGATAATCATTAGTTCCTGCGAATATGGTTGCATTATCAAACCCGCTCTGCACACCTGTACCTACCCGATACGTAGACTCTCCATCGCGATCCCCACCGGCAGTCATCGTACTACCACCGACACCATAATTATGTACTTGTTCAAAGCCCAGTGCCTGCTGCACAATCGGTTGGTAGCCGTTCTTAGCTGTAATACTATCTCCGAGTGTAGCCCAGCTAGCGCCCCTCCACTTTGGCGTAATTCGTTCCCCATTCATCATTTGAGTCCCCCTTGATGAAGCTCCCTGTATTCACTTGGATTCATGCCTGTATATTTACGGAATTGCTTGCTGAAGTAGCTTGGCTCTGAGTAACCGATAGAGTTGCTAATGTCGGCAAGCTTGGCATTCGTATCCGTCAGCAGCTGCTTGGACTTCTCCATACGTACCCTTGTAATATATTCGTTAATCGTAACGCTAGTTTCCTGCTTGAATAATAAACAAATGTACGTTTGGGAAAGGTATACCTGCGATGCGATCTCAGCAATCGTTAAGTTACTCTGATAGTTATTCTCAATAATCCGCACAATATCCTGGACAACCTCATTTGTCTTCTTCTCCTTCCGCTCCTCCACATAGGTACATACCACCGCTATATAATTCTTCAAGCCACGCTTCATATCGTCCAAGGTTTCGATTCTGCCCAGATGCTCCCAGATCTCCGATTCCTGTTGTCCCAATTGTTCGGACTGGATGCCAAACTCGGATAAGAATTGCGAGATATTGAGCAGCATCTGCATCCAGATTCGTTGGCAATCCTTGTAACTCAACACACGGTTGCTTACTAAAGCATCGAATAATTCATCGAGATGTCGAAAGATGATGCTTGTGTTAGCTGTCTTTAGCAGAGACAATAACGCTTCGACCTTCTCATTAATCGTACGGAAGTCCACACTCTTATTCGAAGCCATGACATCGAAGGTGATGATCTGATTTTTGCCTAGATACAGCTTCTGTTCAATCGCCTCCGAAGCCATCGCGTATGATTCAGATATGCCGCTCAGTTGATTAACAGCGCTCCCGACTCCGATCGTCATACTAATGGTGATAAAGCGCTTCAGGAATCCACTAAGACTTGCCTTCAATTCATTAATTAAGGGAAAGATTTCTTCTATGCCTTCCTTGTCGGGCATTGCCACAATCAGCACAAATTCACCACGCTTATGCTCGAAGACGTACCCCCCAAGATGGAAGTTTACCAGCTCCTGACAGATGTTCAAGATCGAGAACGTGATCAGCTCTGTCTCCTTCTCCGAAATCTGTTCGAATACAATCCTTGGGTTATCGATACTGATGATCAAGCTACAATACAAACCGCTATATGGGAGATTTAAATCAAGGAAACTAACACGTCTCTCTAGCGAGGCTTCATCCCACTTATTGTCTTGGATAAGCTGAATCAGAAATTTCTCGCGCAATAGCGGCATACTTAGATGGAGCTTTTCGTTCATTCGATACAGGAGATCCCTCTGATTCTTCTCCATCTTGGAGATCGTCATAATCTTCTCTATGACTTCTGCCAATTCAGCCAGATTTACTGGCTTAAGTATATAATCGACCGCATCCATCTTCATAGCGATTTTCAGATACTCAATATCGTCATATCCACTGACGAAGACGATCTTCACATTACTATGAAGAGCCTTTAATTGCTTGGCCATCTCGATTCCATCCATAATCGGCATCTTCACATCTGTAATTACGATATCGGGCTGAACACGTTCGACCAATTCCAATCCTTTTTTCCCATTCTCCGCTTCACCGACCACTATAATCCCATACTTCTCCCAATCCATACATACCTTCAGTCCGTTACGGGTTGAATATTCGTCGTCTACAATGATGAGTTTATCCATATAAATCCCCCCTAGTCGACCTATGCTCCTATTATAATGGAATACCTATAGCACAAATCAATGGAGTTGTAGCAGAGGTTTATTGAATTTATTTGTTATATCTAGAAACTACGTTCTGTATATCTTATATTATAATATAACAGAGAAAGGGCGAGCCACTTGGCTCACCTTAACAACTAATTAATGGCGCTTCACCTTCCCATGTATTCACATTTAAGTCAGCAATATTACTTTTTAGTATACCTCATTTGGTGAAACACCTAGCTTTATGGCTATTCCTGCAGCCGCTCCCGCGGCCTGCCCCGTTGCCATACAGCTCGGACTTAATCGAGTCGTAGCCAATGCTTCGTGGGTTGTCGATATACAGCGTCCGGCTGCTAGTAGATTATCAATCTTCTTCGGTAATAAGCCAACACGTTGAATGCAGGAGGAATTGGATATTACGGTAAAAGTCTGGCTACAAGTCCACGACGTGATTTGTCAGCAAATTACGTGCGCCTCACGGCGGAAATTGGACATTATGCAGACGATGGGGTGGACATTATGATTCAGAACGGCTGGTTGGAACAACCACCACAAGCCGTAGATCGGGATCAATTATCCAAAGGGAAATAAGAACAAAGCCATGCGCTTCGGGCCAAAGCGAACGCGATTACAGGCATCGGCTCTCCCAAGCATCGGAACCACGAGAGACTTATGCTTTGCATCTTACCTGTTGCAACGAGATGGAAGAGGTCTGGTCTAAATCCATTTGTTCTTCTATTGACAGGCAGATGATTTGCGCTTGTTGTACATGTTCCTCAAGAACAATGGGGGCATCTGCTTGTACAGCGATATCTCCTGCTGCGCGAATAAGTCCTCCCAGTTCTCGAAAACAGGTCGTCAGTTTATTTGAATAACCGGACATTTCTTTCGCTTTTTTTATCACAGCTTCGACTGCTTCACGGCTGAAATGGGGTATTTTTCTGTCCCTGCGTACTTCTTGTGCCACAAACAGAGATAATTTATCGCGATTTTTTTCCGTATCATCCATGGTCGTATTCATGTAGATTTCGTACCCGTATCCACGGATTCTTGACCGTAAAGCGGGATGAATTTTGTCAATGTCCAACAGATTGCCTGCAAGAATCATCAGGAAATCACACGGTACAGGTTCTGTTCGAATCATTGTTCCGCTTGAACCCGGAGAACGTCCTGTGATGCTCAATTTCTTTTCCTGAATAGCAGTAAGCAGGGACTGTTGGGATTCCAGCGTTAGGGTCGCGATCTCGTCAATAAAAAGTACGCCATTGTTTGCCAAATGGATTGCGCCAGGTTCAACCAAGTGATGTGGCATCGCCTCTAATCCACCTGATTGATACGGGTCATGCCGTACATCTCCAAGCAGTGCGCCAGCGTGGGAGCCTGTCGCATCAATAAACGGAGCTTGTGAAGTCTTTCGATGACTTATCAGACTTTTTGGCAATTGGCTTGAGGATTTGGCTTTAATGGATTTCCCGAACCAATAGAACAATGGGATTGCAATCAGTCCACCCAGGATGAAAATTGGATTGTTTCGGGTAACAAAGTAAAATACCGATACAAACAAAGATACAGCACATGCAAATCCTGTAATCCAACGAAGTGCTGTTATACTGGCGTAAACATCCTTTTCCCGTTGCTTAATTAGCCTCTCCGCTTCGCCTGCCGGAAGTCTTCTTACTCGTGGAACATTTCTTTCCTCTTCGTTCATTTCCACAATGATATCTTCCAACGAAGAAGCAGGAAGTATTTCAGACATGGCCTTCGCCAGCATGCTTTTTCCTGTACCAGGCTCGCCAATCAGAAGCACCGACCGTTTTTGCCGCGCGGCCAATTTGATCAAGTCTACAGCTCGTTCTTGTCCGATGATTTGATCGATTAACTTGGAGGGTACAGGGAATTCTTCTGTTGTGAAATAATGTTCTGGGAGTACAACAGTTTTTTCGTTCTTTCCCAACAATGGAGCGATGTAGGTATCGACGATTGTGGTTACTTTGGCCGATGAATCACCTTGGAGATGAGAATACACTGACAAAAGCCGTTCACGTGCAATCGGTATTTCCCAAACCTTGATAAAAGTCATGGCAGCGGTTTGGCGTACCTTGTCGGAAGAATGAGTAAAAGCTTTCTCCCAGAAGCACCATACTTCGTTAAAGCTGATGGCTGATACTGCCACAATACCCTTTGCCGCTCCTTCACGAACATACAAATTGTCATCATCGGCAAGAGCAAACCAGATATCCGCCACTTTCTTGCTATCGACTTGTAAAAAACGATAGAGTTCCCTTCCGGCTATATAGCGATGAACCCAGCGCGAATCCTTACTAAAGCGGGTCAATGTGTCTAAAAACCTCTCCGGCTCTCTCTCCAATAAGCGAATGAACATCGAAATGGTTTGTTCAAACGATCGAACTTGACGCTTCTGGGCAAACCTGTGCAAAGCCATTGAAAAAAGCTGAACAATTATAGTGTTCAACGGTTCAACCACCTTAATGGCATGGAATAAACATCAGAGCATGTCGTAATTCATGGACGGCATCATGCACAGGAGCGTACCCAGAGAACAAGGTGGTATAGATCACAATACCTGCCAGAAAAAGAACTGCGCTTAACTGAACCGGCAAAGACAGGAACATATTCTTCACGTTATACTTTTTTGCATGTTCGAATTTATGCGACATGAGGATGATCACCCTTCCAATTTCGTTTTGTTTTCCCCCATCGTGAAACACTTACACCCACAACCATTCCAAAAGCTATCACGAATAGCAAAAACGCCAACGTTTTGAATTTGACCGCAAAAGGAGGATGAAACCCTTCTACCTCAACGGATAGTTTCTTCTCCACAAGAACAGACTTTGTGGCGGGATTAATAAGTGCGATGGATACCTGATGTTCTGCTCCATCAAAGAACTGCATGGCGAATTTATAAGATCCATCAGTAGAGTTGCTTTTTATGGACAAGATTTCGGCCCCGTCCTCCAATCGGAGCGCATGGAACTGAACTTCATACGGACTTTTACCTTCACCCGTTGTTTCCAGTTTCCCTTCGAAATTGGCCAGTTCCCCGACCCGAGCATGATGGTCGCTACCACCTTGATTTGATCCATGTGCAAAAACAACGGTTTTTGTCAGCGTGATGAACAATATTGTGAATAGAAGCATGATCCTAAACCGCATAGACGTTTTTCCTCCTTCTCGACAATACATAGCCGATAGCAAGGCCAAATGCAATCAATATCGAAAGAAATAGGAAAGCATTCCTCACTTCTTTGGGATTCTCTTTGATGTTGATGACAAGCTTGTGGGTTCCCGCGGCTTTTCCTTCTCCATTCATGACTTCTGCTTTCAGATGATAGTCGCCCCGAATGGGAAACATGTATTGGAAGGTTGCCTTCCCGTTTTCGATCGGCAAAGTCGCATCAATTAAATCCGTTCCTTCCACCATGGGAAAATCGGTTGGCGAGAAGAATTTACGTTCAGGACTGCGCAGAGAAATGTGAGCCGTACCGTTCTGAATATCGGCAAACGTCAGTTCCACCTTTGCTGTATCCAGATCCGGGCGCGCATTTCCCCCTTGTTCTTTCTGCACGTTCACGGTTACCGGTTCCGAGGCTGTTGCAGATGAAATTGCAAACACCGCGAAAATAATGGCGATGATACTTATAAATGCCGCCTTCGACATGTCATCTCTACTCCTTTTCTTATGTTGGCGAATCAACGGGTCTATTCAAGGGATAAAAATTTCCATTTCCATGTAGAATAAAGGTCAAGCATCTGGAGATCATGACGCTTGACCATATCCTTTTAAAATTTGGACAGACTTAGGAATTAGATGTCGCTTGCTGCTCCCGGCTAATGAATTCGTTCGTTTTGGCTTCAAGCTCTTCGGAGCTAATAATAGACGAACCTAGAACTATCCGCTCAAGTGCGAGCAGCCACCGTTGGTAATAATCCCAGCTTGAATCATAGCTCGAATCATCCTTGCAATGAGCGCTTTCCCATTCCGCTATCGAGTAAATTAGCTGCTGGCGAAAGCTTTCCCATTCATAATATCCTTTTTTGGATAAAGAAATGGCAATAGAAAACGCTCTTTCTTCCCATTCCCTATCGAACATTAGCTCTCCATTTTGTCGCGGGGGATGTTCGCTTCCACCCATTAGGCTTGTGGCGGCAAAATGTTCAAATTTGGTTTGCATACGCCGCCCCCTTAAGCTTTTACTTCAACTCGAGCAACACCCATCATAGCTTCCGGCGTAATATGCGCGGCAAGCTCTTCCTCACTCATGCCTTCCGTGCCTTTCGGTCTTTCAGGGAGAACAAACCAACGAATTTGAGCGCTGCTATCCCAAACTCGAACTTCCGTCGACTCTTCTAAAGGAAAACCGAATTCCTTCAGCACGGCTCTTGGCTCTCTTACAGTTCTGGCTCTGAAAGTAGGATCCTTAAACCAATACGGAGGCAATCCTAGAACAGGCCATGGATAACACGAGCAGAGCGTACACACTATAACATTGTGTACACCTTCCGTATTTTCAACAACCGCCATGTTTTCCCCTTCCGCTCCCGCCATGCCAGTTGGAAAATCCATTTCGGCAATCGCCGCAGTCGTATCAGCCAATAACCGCGCTTTAAACTCCGGATCAACCCAAGCTCTTGCAACCAGCTTAGCCCCGTTAAACGGGCCCATTTCCGTCTCAAAATAATCCAGCACCTTGTCGACGGTTTCGCTACCTATAATGCCCTTTTCGATCAGCAGCGCTTCTAATGCTCTTACTCTCGCAGCACTGTAAGATTCACGTTCATTACCATAGTAAAAACGTTTGCTCATTTTTTTACCTCCGATTTATTATTTACGCATTGTCCAAGTACGCTTCAAACAGATCTGCATAAACCGCAATATTGGATTCGGCCAACTCGCCCCATATTTCCTTCGGGTCAAAACGAACGCGATATACAGGCATCGGCTCCCCCAATCCATCGGGACCAGTCGAGCAAAAATAGGTGAAATTCCCGTCATAAATCAGATCGATGATGCCAGTCTTCTCCCTTAAATAACCAGGCAAGCGAGTATGATCGATTACAAGATTATTTTTTACTTTAACTTCTTGACCAAGCGCAAAATGATTTACCCGATCGATATCGCGATAGGGGGAATCGCCGGTTCGCAAATAATGAATGATCTGCGAATCGATTTCCGGATTGCTTGCGGCAGGCAGCGGGTTCTCCATGTTTTTGCTGTATAATTCTATCATTTCATCCAATTCATTTTCTGTAATATAGCCTTCTTGAATGAAAAATCCGGAAATACCCCCAAGCCATTTTTCATAGTAACGGTACTTGAAATAATCGAACGGATTCATCGCTTCGGCGCCTTTGCGAAGGCTGGCCCAAGTCCACTCGTCTTTAAAATTGGTAGGCGTCTTTTGGGCCTCTTCCAAATGCTGACTTAACGCCATCATGGCCACGTGGATCCCAAATATTCTGGTTTCCCACGGTTCCACGAAGACTCTCTTTTCGAAATCAACGGGATCAAGTCCTTGCAATCCGCCAAGATAATGCTGCAACTTCATTCGTCTTCACTCCTTATGATGGATTTTCTATTTCCTGTGAACTTACGGGTGTTGCTTTAGAAACCATTGCATTCCCCCATACTTCATGAATATATCCAAAAACTCCACCCAAAATTAACGCCGCCGCAGCAACCAGAAATGGATTATCCAATCCTTGAGTCGTAATGGATTTTCCAGTGGCTACAGTCGTTGCGACTGTGGAGGCAAAACCCCATACAATAGCCGGAACGGCGGACAATAATTTAAATCTGGAGACTAGCACCATAGCCGCGCTGCCAACTCCGACACAGACCGAGGTGATAATTGTGCTGCCTCCAAATCCAGTAATCGCAAGCAATGTGAGCGAAGCGATTACACACCCCGTCAAATTCGAGGCAATGCTGCGTCCCAAACCGGATAGTTTCCCACCCATAATAAAGAAGGAAGCCCAAGCGATAAACGTGACATACACCGGTACAGGAAAAACGGTTGCCGTCAAAAAGGTGTCAATTCCTCCGAGAACTCCAATACTTATAGCGTAAGCTTGCAACTGATTCACTTTTTCCCACTCTCCTATGTTTCGGTTTTTGAAAACAACAAATCAATAAACAATGGATAACAAATTTTATTTTCGCTTTACGCAAAGCATGTATAAAAACCCCCTTTCAGTTCATTCGCATCCAGGTTCCGGCCAATGAAGACCAATTCGTTTTTGCGAAGTTCACTTGGTCTCCACGGGCGGCCAGGTCTTCCGTCAAGCAGCATGTGCACACCTTGGAAGACAAACCGGCGGTCTTCGTCGTCAACGTTGAGAATGCCTTTCATACGGAAAATGTCTTGCCCTTTATTTTGCAACAGATCGAATAACCATTTGTTTAGTCTGTCCCCGTCGATAATGCCTGTCTCGAGTATGGATACGGAATGGACGGATTCGTCGTGCTCATGAGCCTCTTCATTTAGAAAATCAGGATCGATCGACAAGGCGTTTTTCAAATCGAAAGCTTTGACTCCAAGGATGACACCCATGTCTAAATCACAATTTTGAGTTCGATAAAATTTTCCGAACGGGTTCAACTGTTGAAGCCGCTTCTCTAACTCTTGAATTTGTTCCAACGGTACCAGATCCGTTTTGTTTAATAGAATCACATCGGCGAAAGCGATCTGTTCGACGGCTTCGCTGCTGTCCCAGTGTTCCGAGATATGTTTGGAATCCACCACTGTAACTACCGCATCCAGCTCCATGTTGGAACGCATTACATTATCAACAATAAAAGATTGTATGACAGGAGCCGGATCAGCCAGCCCCGTTGTTTCAATAATTAGATAATCGAATTTTTCCCTTTTCTCCAATAAATTCCCGATAATGCGAATTAAATCGCCTCTTACCGTGCAGCATATGCAGCCGTTATTCATTTCAATAATTTCTTCATCAGCATCGATAACCAATTGTCCGTCGATCCCAATTTCACCAAACTCATTAACAATCACTGCGATTCGTTTACCATGTTGTTTTGTTAGGATGTGATTAAGAAGCGTCGTTTTACCGGCACCTAAAAACCCGGTTATGACTGTGACTGGAATGGGATTGAATAAGTTTGAATCCATCTTACTATTCCTCCTTATATCTGCTTTTTCATACACAATTTCTTTGTCATGTTTTATAACTCTTAAATGACAAATTAGTGACATTAAACATCATTTATGCGCAAAATATTGAACCAATTTAACTTAATGTCAATTATACTCACATAATTCCATCAATCAATATTCGGTTTTCTATGATAATGATCAATTGTTTTTATGATTAAAATTCGGCATTTTCCAGTAGTAATTCTCAAAATCTAGTGCTATACTTTTCAAAATACATGCTGCTAAAGGGAAAAATAGGGACTGTATTACCTTGCGTTAGCTCAAACTGGGCGGTGATAATAACTTCCGTATTGATGTAATGTTTGCGTCACATTAAACACACTCCATTTTTATTAAAGGGAGGCCTTTTATGGAATTAAGACAGCTGGAATCTTTTATCGCCGTTTGTGAAGAACTACATTTCACTCGAGCAGCCGAAAAATTGGGAATGACCCAACCGACCTTAAGCTATCAAATCAAAACGCTGGAAGATGAAATCGGCGTTCCTCTTTTCGACCGTGTCGGAAAAAAAATAGCTATTACAGAAGCCGGGACAATCTTGTATAAAGAATGCAATACAATATTTAACAGCTTGAAAATTACCCGAGAACATATTTCGGAGCTCAAGAAATTAGAGCGCGGAACTCTTACTGTGGGAACATTGCCAGGGGAGTTAAACAAGCTCGCTTCTGGTTTGCTGCTCGATTTTCACCGGAATCATCCTGAAATCAAAATTAAAATATTGGGAGCAGATAATGTCGTTGAACGGATTTTGCAAAACGAGATTGATTTAGCCATTACTATTTTGCAATTTGACGACGAAAGAATTATTACAATACCTCTGTATTTCGAAAGCTTTTATTTAGCCGTTTCCGCCGATCATCCATTGGCCGTCCATGAACAAATCAATTTTAACGATCTCAAAACGATGCCGATTATTATGTTTCCCGATACACACCAATGTCGAAAATTAGTGGATAAAATCTGCAGCAACGCCGGATTTTCTCTTGACCCTTTGATCGAAACTAGCACAATCGAATCCATCATCAGCATTGTGCAAGGCGGGACGGGAGCTACAATTCTTTCAAAAACTTTGCTGGAAATGTTTGATGACCACAACTTGAAAGTAATACCAATCGAAAATCCGAACTTAATAAGGGAAATTGGCCTCATATACCGTAAAGATAAATATGTCGGATTCGCCGCTCGCGAATTTATTCATATGCTAACCTCTCGCATCAAAGATTTGAAGGAAAATAATCTCGAAGACATCGTTCCCATTTTCGATCCAACATCATATAAGAAGACCTTGAAACATAAATAAGTTCATTAAATAGGCAGGGAATTATAGTTATTCAAACCATGGAGGAGAGCGGAATATGTCAGCGCCTTTATTAACTACAAAGTGTCAAGTGTTAGGCCAAATTTTGATGTGAGCGGTTGTCTGGGGCCTTGCGATTTAGTCAATGTAGTTTGCGTCATAACTGAGAAGGGACAAACATGGTTGGGCGGGTTGAGCGAGTTTCGCCATTATGAAATGTTGGCGGACTGGGTTCAAGAAACCATAGATCGTAACCATCCATCCATCCCTTTGCCGGAATCGCTGCAGAAATTTATTTTTCAAAGATATTCATAGTTAGTATCTATAGTATTACAAGTTACTTGGGGGCGATAGCTTGGTAGAGAAAAAACATTTAACTACAAATCAAGGTACACCTATCGGCGATAATCAAAACTCTCTTACTGCTGGTCCAAACGGTCCGACGCTATTGGAAGATTACAACCTGATAGAAAAATTGGCGCATTTAAATCGGGAACGAATTCCTGAAAGGATCGTTCATGCGCGAGGGGCGGGTGCTTATGGTGTTTTTAAAGTTGAGTACAGTATGAAACCCTATACAAAGGCGGCATTTTTACAAGATGTGGGCAAGGAAACTCCAGTATTCGTACGTTTTTCAACCATCATTCACCCGGCTGGTTCTCCGGAAACTGTACGTGACCCTCGCGGGATTGCGATTAAATTTTATACGGAAGAAGGAAATTTTGATTTTGTATGTATTCATTTGCCTGTTTTTTTTATTCGTGATGCGTTAAAGTTTCCCGATTTGACTCATGCCACCAAACCGGCTCCTGACACGAATATTCAAACTCCCGACCGGTTTTGGGATTTTATGACGCATACACCAGAAGCCACACATATGCTGACTTGGCTTTTTTCGGATTTCGGAACACCTGCCACTTACAGACATATAGACGCTTTTGTAGTACACGCTTTTAAATGGGTGAATGCCGATTACAAAGTTACTTATGTGAAATACCATTGGAAAACGCTTCAAGGTTTGAGGAATTTGTCTGCAGAAGAAGCTAGAGCCATACAGGGCAATGATTTCAATCATGCAACGAAAGATTTAATTGAATCCATTCGCAGCGGGGATTTTCCACAATGGGAACTTTATGTCCAGTTCTTAATTGATGACCCTATCGAAAGTCTCGATTTTGACCCGTTAGACCCTACAAAAGTTTGGCCGGAAAACATCATGCCGCTACACAAAGTTGGAACGATGACATTAAATCGTAATCCGGTCAATTTTTTCGCCGAGGTGGAGCAATCCGCATTTAACCCGGGCGCATTTGTTCCGGGTATTCAAGCATCCGAAGATAAGCTTTTGCAAGGTAGATTATTCGCTTATGCCGATACGCAACGTTATCGTTTGGGTTCCAATTATTTGCAAATTCCAGTTAATTGTCCTTATGCTCCTGTTAGAAATCACCAAAGAGACGGGTTTATGCAAATCAAACAAAATCCTTCCACAGTCAATTATGAACCTAATCATTACGAGAACGAGCCGAAAGAAGCGCCCGAATACAAAGAAGCTTTCAGTTCATTAAACAGTCAATCAACAACTCGAAGCAAAATGAGCAAAACGAATGATTTCGCTCAAGCCGGCATGCAGTACCGCAAGTTTTCCGAGTCTGAAAAGGATAACTTGATTAAAAACCTTGCTGCTAATTTAAAACAAGTTCGGGAACAAACGAAGCTGATAGCCGTTTGCAACTTCTTTCGTGCCGACAGGGAATATGGCATGCGTTTAGCTAATGAGCTAGGGTTGGATATTTCTGCATTTAATGATTCTTCTGCTGTATAGGCTGCCCAGCATGATTGGAGCAGTCTGCTATATAATAAGGATTCAGTTACTCAGATTATTACATTCTATAACTACTATTTAAATTTCTCAAAGATATGGAAGAATTTAATACACTAGGTGATGCTTTTGATTACTCAAGGCATGTCGATCTTGAAACACTCAAGTCAAAAGTTAGCTCTAAACTTAAAATTGAGAACTTAGCTACGGAATTAACGCGAGATAAACAGACTTTACAAGACCTGATTTCTATCTTCCAGAACAAGACATATACCTTGAACATCTTGGTATAACTAGAGACTTTAAAACCCCTTGGCTCACTAAAATTGAAGAAAAAAAATATATAGATGGAATAGAGTGGAAAAGAAGTGAACACAAAAAGAACAAGACAACGCTAATTGAAACTTTTTCCTATTTTAACAGTGAAGGTATTTTATTATCGGAACTTGATCGTTTACTGAAAGAAAATAAAGTGGTATATAAAGAAATGGATTGTCAGCTTATATACAAACGGATTTTCGTAAATGATGATGATAAATTATTCGAAGAATTCAAAAAATTAATTGCCACGTTTATTAATCTATTTAAGTCTAAGGGGTCCAATAAGGACTACTTGTTTTCTATATTAGACCTAGATTGCATAAGTGCTCTCTAGTAATACTTGTTCTGTTTCATTTTCAAAATTCACTTATTGAAAACGAAAAAAGTAGTTTTATGGTTAAAATGTTATAGCACTAAATCCACAGAGCAATAAAAGAATAATAAAATACTTGATTCGTTCGTTTTTCTTACCGAAAAAATAAAAAACATAGAGTATATAAAATAATAACATGGGTAAGAAATCACCGATTATGTTGCTCTAAATATATCAGTTATATTATAATAATCAATTGTCTCTTGTTGAGAGGTTAATACTACTCCTAACGATAGTGCCTCCTCAAACATTTCATCGATTGAAAATTCATCATAATAATCATTAGCAGCCATAGCACGTGCAATGCGGTTATTATGTAAATCCATGATAGCAGAAACTGTGATTACTACTTTCCCCGATCCATAATCACCCCTCACTAAATTTACAATTTCATGATTTGTAACAATTTGCGAAGTATCAGTTCTTGTTATACCACCTCTCATCATTCGCACATTTAAATAATAATGGCGATAAGCATCTGCTTGATTCTCAAAAGTGTTTGGCTTTCCTTTATTCGAACCCGAGGTATAAACAAGACCGTTCTCTTTAGCGTAAGCAATAGATTTTTGAACTGCTTCCTTCCCAAACTTATCAGCTTTGTGAGTATCATAAAATCCGCATCCCATATATCTTTAAAAATTTCGTCTTTGCTTTCTATCTTTAAGTTTGTCGGTTATACGCCAATGTCCCGATGGATCAATAAACCCGAGTGGATTATTCCCCACATAAGTATATAGATTCAAACTAAGCGGATTATCAATCTGCCCCTCATACGTATCTTCATTAATAAACCGTCCATCACTTGGATCATACCATCTAGCGCGAAGATACTGCAATGAGGTTGTCTCATCCCACAACTCTCCAGAATAACGGAAAGGGTTATGGACGTTCTCGGTTTCAATAACCGGATTGCCCCAGATGTCATAGCTGTATTGGTTTAATCTAGTGTTTCCAGAACTGTCTATTAATTCTACTACATCTCCATGGCCATTGCTTAAATAATATGCTTTATTCTGACTACTGTCTTGTTGGGCGATTAAACGTAAGCGTCAAATAAGAAAGTGTATTGAAAAAGAGCAAAGTTCGTGGTGTGAACCACAAGCTTCGCTCTATTTACATGTATCTTGAATTTCCGGGCTCCAAGGAAAATAGTCATCTAGAAA
>Ga0101941_1000209_pt1 | contig 136402 bp, 99 predicted proteins | sample DewCreD2012metaG_3_FD_75242 | JGI IMG/M metagenome (GOLD analysis project Ga0101941, IMG submission 75242) | Hot spring sediment bacterial and archeal communities from British Columbia, Canada, to study Microbial Dark Matter (Phase II) - Dewar... ... | reverse complement strand
AGCGCGACCCACGGCGGGCTCACGCGCGCCGCTCCTGACGTAGCTCGTTTAGCGCACAAACACTCGCATTCTCCCGATATGCGCACTCCTCGACCCATGGCGGGCTGATGCCCGCCGCTCCTGGTTATTCCGGCGTGTTGCTCCTGAGACAGATTGCGTGCTAAACTTGCATTACGGGGCTACGATAAGCTCCCAGGTTCGGCATACCCGCACACAATCGCCCAGGGATTGGTCGGGCCAATTCTTCAACCCGGAACAATGCTGGTGCCGGAGTGTCAGTCTTCAAACCTGAACGGCGCTGGTGCTGAAGTGCCAACTTGCCATCCGCGGTAAACAGCGGGATATGCTAAACCGTGCTGCGTACACGAAGCTGGTCCGGTAAGGCCTTCGCCGACAGGAGCGAGAAGATGACTTTCCGCGACGGCGAAATCGAAGGGGTGCTTTGTTATTCCTTGAAGCGCTACGAGGATAGCCGCGGCTGGCTGGTGGAGTTGTTCCGCCAGGACGAAATTCCGCCGGTGTGTTATCCGCAGATGGCTTATGTCTCCATGACCTTGCCGGGAGTTGTGCGAGGTCCGCACGAACATCACTTTCAATCCGATCTGTTTTGCTTTCTCGGGCCATCCGATTTCCGCATATATCTGTGGGACAATCGCGAGGTATCGCCTACGTATCGGGTGCGGCAGGTGCTGGTGGCGGGAGAAAGTCGGCCAATGGCCGTGATTGTTCCCCCGGGAGTAGTGCATGCGTATCGCAACATCGGCGGCATGCCGGGCTGGGTCTTCAACGCTCCCAACCAGCTTTACGCCGGCTGGAAGCGTTCCGTTCCGGTGGACGAAGTCCGTTATGAGAATCGCCCCGACTCGCCATTCCGCGTGGAAGATTAAGCGAGCCATGGTAGGGGCCGGCTCTGGCGTCTGTCCACATCCGGGTTTAAACCTACCGTGGTGGAATCGGCCAGACGCGCTTCGGTGACGCACGTTGATCGTCCAATCCGCACAAACCGGATTGACAGAATGTGAAGACGACTCTATATGCCGCGCCACCTTCGACCGAAAGCGATGCCAGCCGAAAAACCGGGGGGACTACGAACCACTGGCGTCTGGGTAAGCCGTAATGCCCGAACGAAGCGGTAGTCTGGCGAACATCTTTTACGGAGTGGGAACTCGCCATGACGGACGCTAGCACCACCGTTTTGCAACTGCGCGAAGCGATGCAACGCTTCGTGGCCGAGCGCCAATGGGAACGCTACCACGCGCCGAAAAATCTCGTCATGGGCCTGGCCGTCGAAACCGCCGAGCTGATGGAACATTTCCTCTGGTTGGACGTGGAGGAATCGCGGCAACGGGGAAAGGACGCCCGGTTTCGCGAGGCGATTGCCGACGAACTGGCGGATGTCTGCTGCTATGTCCTGGCGCTGGCCAACGCTTTGGAACTCGACCTCAGCGCAGCCGTCGCCGACAAATTAGACAAAAACGAGCGCAAATATCCGGTCGAACGCTACCGGGGTCGCTTCGAGCCGGACTAATGGGGGCCGGGCGCGGGGAGCGTAAGCTCCTCGTGTCATCGGGGAACATGGGGCTGGCCACGACACTTACCGTCGGGCCGTTCGCAAACAGGGGGGAGCTGCCCATGAAACGGGCTGCCATGCGAGGTCAGCCAATCGCCGCACAAATTCGCTGGATGATCAAACGCGATATGCCGGAAGTGCTGGCTATCGAACAGGCGAGCTTCGACACCCCTTGGACGGAGGAAGATTTCCTCAATGCTCTCCGACAACGCAACTGTATCGGTATGGTGGCCGAGACCAACGACTCCCTGGTCGGTTTCGTCATTTACGAGTTGCACAAACAACAGCTCCTGTTGCTCAACCTAGCGGTGCATCCGCAGTACCGCCGACGCGGGGTCGGTCGGCAACTGGTAGAGCGGCTGATCAGCAAACTTTCGCAGCATCGTCGCGACAAAATTACCCTGGAAGTGCGGGAACGCAATTTGCCGGCACAGTTGTTCTTCAAGGCCCTGGGTTTCCAGGCGGTGCGGGTGCTGCGCGGGTATTATGCCGACACGGGAGAGGATGCCTACGTCATGCAATACCGCCTGGCTGACACACCGCAGCAGAGTAGCCGTCGCCAGGCCGCCTGATCAATTCTGCTACCACCGCGCTGGCCACGCAAGCTACGCATTGGCCTGCCGCCGACGTTTGCAAATTGTCCAGGTGATCAGCCGGACTTTACGCTAACGCAGAAAAACCAGGGGCGACCGAAAAAGTCGCCCCTGGCAGTCAGCACTCAGGCCCGATGCCAAATAGGGTCCGGCGGATTACCACTTGAATTCGATACCCACCGACGGGCCGTGATAGATGATGTCGCCGTTGTCCTTGAGGTTGGTACGAGCGTTGAGCGGCAGTGGGCTGTTGTCGAGGTTTTCCGGGGCCAGTGCCAGGCCGGCCACGTAGATCAGGTCGTAACCGCCACGCACGGCAATATTCGGCGTGACCCAGTAAGTGATGTAGGCACCGACTTCGATAAGTCCGGCCAAGCGGTTGCCATCTTCATCCGTGATGGCATCGGTAATCGGGCCTTCGCCAGTGGGGTTGTTGTAGAAGCGGCTAGATTGTTTCGCCGAGTTGATGAACAGGCCCGTCTTACCACGCACGCCCACTAACAGATTGTTCCACAGCACGGGATAGGAAGCATCGGCACCGACTTGCAGACCGAGCAGGTGGTTCTTGGTGTTGACCTGATACAGGCCGAATCCCGGGCCGAACGGCACGGTGGTGTTGTCATCCAGCGAGTGGAAGGCGAATATGTCTCGAATATAGACGTAGCGGAAGCCGGCCAGAGTAGAGAGGTAGGGGTTATACCAGTGGCGGACGTTCAATTCGATGTTGTGCAATCGCGATTTGTAAACGAAACCGTGCTCGAAGGCGTCGGTGAAAGAGGTATCATCGAGCCCGCCGGTGACGCCGAACTGGCCCCAATACGGCTGCAGTGTCTCGTTGGCGTCCTGAACGCGGGCCGCCTTTCGCCAATCCTGCATGCCAAAATACACTGCTTCTATGCCGGTATCGCGATCCAGCATCATGCCCACGAGGAATCGCCCGCCGATTTCGTGGTCAAATTCGCCAGCATCGCTGGAGAGCACAAAAACGGGTACGTCGTTGAAGGTGAGGTTTTCGCGACGGGAATCGGTACGGCGCAGCCAGAAAGCCTCCGCGCTGCCGTAGAGCCAGTTACAGCCGTGATCGCCGCACTGATGCCAGTTATCGGGCACGCCTTGCAGTTGACTTTGGGTTATCAACTGCGGTTGAGCAGGTTGCGGTGCCGGCGGTTTGAGTGGGTCAGCCGCCCAGACTCCGCTTCCTGCCAGGATTACCGTCGCGCCGGCCAACGCCGCCTTGACTTTTTTCCACATCATACTTGACCTCCTGCACTCCTTTGTGGCTAAAGGGGTCTTCTCTGGATAGCCACTGTCCTTGCGCCTGGTAAGACCATTTCGCGCTGGTCAATAGAAACCATCGGCCAAAGGCTGAGGCAAACGCTTTGCATTCGGAGTAAAAACGCTAGATCGCTTACACTTGGGATCGGCGCAACCGGTACACTTTGACAGGCTTAGCGGAAGATGCGAATTAGCTTCCGGTCGGTTCGGTGGCGGGAGTGTAGTTGGCCGGCTTGGAGTTGCACGGCGAACTGCGCAAGCGACTCCGTAACTCCGCCTGTTGCCGACGCCACTCAGCAATTTTCTGATGGTTGCCGCTGAGCAAAACCTCCGGCACAGCCAGACCACGAAAGACGCGCGGACGGGTGTACTGGGGATACTCAACCAGGCCCGGCTCGGCATGAGATTCTTCGACCAGGCTTTCGGACTTGCCAAGCACGCCCGGCACCAGTCGGATCACGGTGTCAATAATCACCATGGCCGGCACTTCCCCGCCGTTGCACACATAATCGCCGATGGAAATTTCCTGCGGCTGAAGCAGTAGCCGAATACGCTCGTCGAAACCTTCGTAGCGCCCACAAAGCAGCAGTAAGCGTGGCTGGCAGGCCAACTGTTGCACTAAGGCTTGCGTCAGGCGTTCGCCCGACGGCGTCAGCAGAATGATGTGCCCCGGTGGCTGCGCCTGGGACTGCACCGCTTCGACGGCCGCGATCACCGGTTCACACATCAACACCATGCCCGGTCCGCCGCCGTAAGGGCGATCATCTACGTTGCGGCGTTTCCCTTTCGCCCAGTCGCGAAAATTCCAGAGGTGGACTTCCACCAGCCCACGCGCGATCGCGTGTTTGAGAATGCTCTCGCTCAGGTAGCCGCGAAAAATTTCCGGAAACAAGGTCAGCACATCGAACCGGATCGGCATGCGACCCCTTTCATCAGGTAGCAAGTCGCGAGTGGCCACAAGTCAGACGCCGACTTCCCAGCCAGCTCTGCACTCGCCGACACCGTCTGGCCAACGTATTTTACCGCCGCTGTATCGAGCGGATGCGATCTAGTTCAAGGAACGCCGGTGGTTTGACCGATATTTTCGATATGCCCGGTTGCGCCCGCAAAATCGGCAGGCCTGGCGCCGTCCAGCACTGGCTGGCGGGAGTGCTGGCGGTTTGGTGTGCGGGTTGTGGTCTGGCTGATATAGAGCGCGTGCAACGGGAACTGTACGCCGCACAGTATCTGCCTGGACCACAGCATGACCTGCCCGCGGATTATCAACTCGGTGCCGGGGACGTCGTCGAGATACGTTTCAGCGATAAGCCGCAATGGAATGGCCGTTATCGCCTCCTGCCACACGGTTGCGTGGTGCTGCCGGAAATCGGTGCGGTGCAACTGGCGGGCTTGACTGCCGACCAGGCGGCAGAACGTATCCGCGACACTGTCGGCGAGCAGGCCGGACTCGTCTTTGTCGCCATTGTCGCTTTTGAAAGCCAGGCCGTCTATGTGCTCGGCGAGGTGGCCGGTGGCAACCGCGCTTTGCCTTACCAGGGCCCGGAAACTGTCGCCGAACTGCTCCGTCGGGCAGGTGGACTGACCCTCGATGCCGATCCCACCGACATCCGAATCCATCGCAGTTTCGGCCGACAGGGCGAAGAGGAAGTCCTCCACGTCAATCTCCTGGCCGTGCTTTGGGAAAAGGACTGGCGCCAAAATGTCTATATTCAGCCCTTCGACCGCGTCGTCGTGCCGCGCAATCCCTGGGCTTGCTTGCGCGATTGCTTGCCGGGATTCTGGCGGCGAGTTCTAAGTCCGACGCGAGACTAAAACGGCAACGGCTGGTATTCGATTCCGTAAGTGCTGGCCACCGCTGGATTGGTCACCTGTCCCCGATAGACATTGATTCCGTGCCTCAAGGCCTCGTTTTCGCGGACGGCTTTTTCCAATCCCTTATTCGCCAGTTGCAAAACATAAGGCAAGGTGACATTGCACAGGGCATAACTGCTGGTTCGCCCCACCGCCCCGGGCATGTTGGTAACGCAATAGTGCACGATTTCGTCCACGATATAGATGGGCTGACTATGCGTCGTTGGACGCGAGGTCTCCGTGCAGCCACCCTGATCGATGGCGACATCCACAATGACCGCGCCCGGTTTCATGAGTTTCAAGTCTTCTCGCCGAATCAGCACCGGAGCACGGGCACCAGGAATAAGTACCGCCCCGATGACTAAATCGGCTAACGGCAGGGTTTCTAATAATGTGTGCCGATCGCTGTATAGTGTGGTGACATTCTTCGGCATCACATCGTCTAAGTAACGGAGGCGATCGAGATTGATATCGAGGATAGTTACATTAGCTCCTAAGCCTGCTGCCACCTTAGCGGCATTCGCGCCAACCACACCGCCTCCTAAGATCAAAACATGGGCCGGCAGGACACCAGGCACGCCACCTAATAAAATGCCGCGACCTTCATACGGTCGTTCTAAGTATTTGGCCCCCTCTTGAATACTCATACGTCCTGCCACTTCGCTCATAGGTGTCAGTAACGGCAGCCGGCCCTGCTTATCCTGGATGGTCTCGTAGGCGATGGCAGTAATGCCGGCACGGCACATAGCGTCTAATAAGGCGGCATCGGCGGCAAAGTGGAAATAGCAGAAGATCATCTGGCCGGGTTGCAGCATTGGCCATTCGGAAGGCAACGGCTCCTTGACTTTGATGACTACTTCGGCCCGGCAATAGATTTCCGCTGCCGACTCGACAATCTCCGCACCGTGCTGGGCATATTGGGCGTCGCTGATGCCAGAGCCGAGCCCGGCTCCTGACTGGATCAGGACACGATGACCGGCACGAGCCAGCTCTTCGACTCCTACGGGCAACATGGCGACGCGGTACTCGTCCGCCTTGATTTCCTTGGGTACGCCGACAATCATGGCTGTATGCTCTCCGTGGCTCCTGACCGGGGACTTAGCGTTTCGTTGCCGGGATGTGCACCACCGTCAGTGCGCAGATGTTGAAAGTATAGCGTGATGGAAGCTGACGGGCACTGGAACTGCCAGCATAATAGCCGTTCCACGTAATATAGACCTTATCACCTTCGGGAGCGATGGCCAGGCTGTAGCTTCCCATAGGAATATAGCCATAGTTCGTCCAGCAAAACGGATGGAGAAAAGCGAGAACCTTGCGCGAACTGGTCTGGAGGTCGTATTGCACTAACGGGCAGCCATCTTTCTCGGCGCCACCGTGGGCACCGGCTACAAAATATAGGTAGCGCCAGGTTTTGGGGTCTATAGCGAGGGAAGTAATATAGTCGGCCTGTCCGACGGTGAGCTTACCCAGGGGTCGGGCGGTTTCTCGCCGCGTATCAAATTCCCAGAATTCACCGGCATCGCAAGTATAGACCTTGCCATCCGGGGTTTCTTCCGTGGCGGCGCGTAAACCCAATTCTGCCTTGACCGGAACCGGTGGGCCTGGCTTGGCCGGATCGAAACATACTAAGCCGGTGCGGCGCCCAGCGCGATAGGGGCCGGGATGGAAATAGACTTTGCCGGTTGAACGTGCCAAAATCAAGGCGCGACCGGGGCCGGCTTCGTCGCTATAGAGCACGCGGTGATGCCGCGCATTGTAAGCCAGAAACATCACACGAGGATTATTGCGATCACCATCGGCAGTGCCAGCATAATAAATCAGCCGCTGCGGATCGAGCAAGCCGGTTGGCAGGCATTGATTCGGCAGAGGTGCGTGGGCGACGATCTCCGCTCTTTCGGTTTGCGGGTTATAGCGGATAATCCAGTCGCCTTTATAGTGATATTGGGGAGTGGTAACGTTAGTCGGGCCGCGGTGCGTCGAGAAGTAAATGCAACCGTCCCTGCCGAGGCTTAGCGTAGAATGGATTTTGCCTGGCGTATAATGACCGGGAGGCAGGTTCAGCAGCCGGCGAACGTCCAGAACCATGCGGAATGATTGCTGGCGACTGTCATAGGCGAAGACACGTGCGGTGCCCTCCGGCCCTTTGTGGTCGCCAATGGCTGAGTAATAGACGTCCCCGATTACGCAGCCCTGGCCCCAATGCGACCAGGGATTGCCAGGATAATCCTGGCCGGGATAATAGGCGAAATCCACGCGTGGCGGAGTAGTGGCGACGCGAACATCCGCGGGTAAAGCGATGCCAGAGCGCAGCAGTTGAGCGTCGCTGGTGCTCATGACGGTGCGACCGCCCGGCAAGCGCGGAGGAAAAAGAGCGGCATCTACCTGGCGCTGAACGGGGGCCAGCGACACGGCAACTATGAGGACCGACAGGGCCGGTACCAGGCGCAGCATAGGCGGGCTCCTTTTGGGTGAGTAGGGGCGGGATTGTGTCTGGCCGATGCCATTATTAGAATGCGCAACTTGCCCGCCGTCCAGCGTTAAGCTGGCGGAGTCGCCGGAATCCGAGAGGGGCCAAACATGAAACGCCATACTGCGGTCCTGTTGATGCTGGTGGCCTGGCTATTCGGCCTGACCTGGATCTGGGTCAATTCGCAAGACGAACCAGCCGAACTGGATGCAACGGCCTTTCTGCTGCCGAATGGTTTTAGCGGCGAGGACACTCAGGTGCCGGAAGGTGCTCAGCCGGTCTTACGCGGTCCGGTGCATGAAGCGTTTGCACAACCGGCGCGGGTCAAACCCCAGCCCGGCCCCATTGTACCGAAAGAGCCTCCTAAACCTATCGAGGAAATTCCGCCGGATCAGAAACCGGCTGGTGAGAACGTGCAGTGGATTCCCGGTTACTGGTTCTGGGACGAAGAGAAGCAGGAGTATCTGTGGGTAAGCGGTATCTGGCGAGCAATTCCACCGGGCATGGAGTGGGTGCCCGGAACCTGGGTGCGCGTCAAAGGCGGCTGGCAGTGGGTGCCTGGCTACTGGAAACCGGTGGCCCAGAAAGAAGTCGAGGTGGTTCCCGAACCGCCCGAACCGCCACCGCTGGCCGAACCCCCTCCCCCGCCCGGTCCCGATTACTTTTACGTGCCGGGCAACTGGGTCTATGTTAGTTACCGCTGGTACTGGCGGCCGGGGGTCTGGGTGGCTTATCGTCCCGGCTGGGTTTGGGTTCCCACCTGTTATTACTGGACGCCTTATGGTTACATTTTCGCGGATGGCTACTGGGACTATCCGCTGCGGTATCGTGGTTGGCTATTTTGCCCGATCTGGGTAGATTTCGCTGTGTGCTATCGTCCGGGCTGGTTCTGGCGTCCCTGCTACTGGGTTCCGGAACCGTGTCTGGTGTCGTTTCTGTTCGTACACACGCGGCGGTTCTGCTTTTTCTTCGGGGACTATTACGACCCGTTTTATGCTCGCACCGGGCTCATTTCGATCTATTACTACCGCGTGCATCGGCACTGCTACGACCCGCTGGTGGGCTATTACGCCTTCGACTACGGTCGGCGTAATCCGAACTGGCTGGCACAGCAGCGAACCCTGGTGCAGGCGCGAATGCAAGGCACGGCGCCACGACCACCACGCACGCTCGAGGAGCAGCGCAAGCTCCTGGCCAGCGCCGCGGGTGATCCAGAACGGCAAGCGAAACTGCGGCAACTGGTAGTCGCCGGCTCCGTCAACCGTGTCAACCCCAAAACCATTCCCACGCAGAAGCTCGACGACGAACAGCTGGCCGCTCTCCGTAAATCTATTGACGAAACACGTCAGGTGCAACTCCAGCGAGCGGTGCTGGAGCGCAAACTTACCGAATCCAAGCCCGTTGCCGGTAAACCACCGGTTAAGATTCAACCGGTCGCTGTCAAATCCACGGCTCAGGTAACCGCGACCAAGCCCCCTCCGCCCGTAACTGCGCAGGGATCTTCAAAACCGCCCGCTTCAGGAACAGCAGAGGTAGCGAAAGAACCTGCCAAACCCGTGCCCGCGAAATCGCCCAGCGAAAAAACGGTGCCGGCTCAGCCTGGTGAAACCAGCAAGCCGGTCGTCAAACCGGTCGAGGAAAAAACCGCACCAGCCAAGCCCGCTAGTCCGCCGGCGAAACCTTCGGGCGGAGATAAGCCATCGGTGCCGGTCAGGCCGACCGAAAAACCTGGCCCAACGCCGCGACCGCCGGAGAAATCGTCCCCGCCGAAACCGACCACGGAAGCTGCACCACGCCCGTCCGGGGATCGGCCGCCAATCCGTTCGCCCGGCGATTCGCCGTTGCGGGAAGCCACGACTCGCCCCGCACTGGCACCGTCGCCGGCTCTTCCGCCGCGTGGCGTTTCGGAACCGCGAATCGTCCCGGCTCGTCCCGTGGCTCCGCCGGAGCGTAGTCGTTCGCCTGGTTCCCGACCCGAACGCTCCGGGCGACCGGACAGCGCCATTCCCATCCCGCCGGCGGGCGACGACAGTCTGCTGGCCCCTGGGCCCGGCCGCGATAACTCCTCGCGCCGGATTGCCGTCGCAGGTCCGCAGAACCCGGAGCACAGACTGCCGACTCGCACCAATCCACTCGACGAAGGCGACCGCACCGACACGCCGGTGCGTGTTCCGGCCCGTTCACCACTGGTTCTGCCGGAACGCTCCGCCCCGCCGCTGATTTTGCCGCGTTCGGGCAGCCGCGCCTTACCCCGAGCCGCTCCGACTGGGGAACGCAGTTCCCGTTCCGGTCGCAGCTCGCACCGCGATTAGCCCCGCCCTTTGCCGATCATTAGCCACGCCCCTGCTACAGTGTCCGCTGCGACGCGGAACGCCAAGAGCAAGTTCCGGGCGAAATAGCGACTCTTGCAAGGCACGAACGCATGTGCACCAGGAGCGGCGGCGTAAGCCCCCATGGCGATCGGGCAACCCACTGGCAAGGGTCTGGCGCAATTGCTCGGGAGACATCCAACTAATGTACTGGCGAGCGCCAGTGCGGATGCGGTAGCACAACCACGGGGACCGACCGCCTATTCTCGAACAGGCACGGGATGGCTCCGATATACGCGTTTCGTTTCTCAGGGGGCACCGCGACCGCTTCTGAGTTGAAAAAGTTCATAGCGGCGAATCCGGTCTGGCCAGTCGTTCGTCATATTTTTGAAAGCCGGCTGAGCGGAAATCATTCACGGAACCTGCCAAGTGAATGGAGACATATCGGCTACGTTTTCTCTAGCTAATCCGGGGATTTTTGAGAAATGCAGGGAACCGAAATTGAAGACCATTTGCAGGGGCGATTGTTCCCGGCGGACAGAACGGGTAAGATTGCATGAAAGCCAGGGCGGAGGTTTAGCAATGCAAGCCGTGCTGAGGTGCGCGCAAGGTTGCTCCCGAGCTGGAACTGCGGCGATTGTCATCGCTGGGATGCTGGGTTGGGCAGCCGTCTGGTCGGAACCGTCGCCGATGAACCGGACGGCACAAACGACGTGCGGCGATTACGGGACGGCTATCGAGTTTGAAGCGTCGCCGAATGCCGCCGCTCGCCGGGCTGCTGCCGAGGAAAAACTGGTCATGGTCCTGCATGTCTCCGGGCATTTCGAAGACCCCGGGCTGACCTGAAACAATGCCGAGGCGCTCCGGGTGAGCGCCCTGGCTGACCGCCGGGTGGGTGAATTCGTCAACCAGTATTTCGTCAGTTCGTTCCAGAAAGTGGGGACGTTTCGCATCGTCGCTGGACAGAAACAAGGCGGGAACGTGGCCACGTACTTCTGCGCTGCTGATGGGCGCGTCTTACACGTAATCCCAGGCCCCGTGGGTGCGGAGCAATTTCTTACCGAGGCACGCTGGGTGGTAACCAGTGTCCGCCGCGGTCTGGAAGAAAGCAAGAAAACCGGCAAACCGTTCAAGGTGTTGTTCCGGGAATATCATGCCGAACGACTGCGACAGCAGTATGGCCTGTTGGTAGAGCCGGCGCGATTTGATGTGGATACGGAAGCGCCGGGCGCACTCAGTTACCGCGATCCAACCGGTCGGCCCCTTGCTCCGGTGTTACTGCCGCCGCCTCTACATGGGCCGGATGTCACATTCGGCCAGGACCTATTGCAACAACGGCAAGCCAGGGAAGCCGCCCATCCGTTGGCCCAGATAGTTCCTGGTATTGATGGTCGGCGCTGGGCACTGGGACCGCTCGCGCAAGCGCATCAGTTGCTGGCCGCCCACGCCCTGCAACCAATCGAGAAGCTTTACGGCACCGTCTTCGAAAGGATTCTCGGCGAAAAGATTTCCACCAAACCGGTAGAAATTGTCACGCCGTTCCCCTGGCGGCCAGAAGGCAAACGCGGTCAACCGCTACCATTACCCGCACGGCCCTGAATCGAAGAGGGGGCGGCAAATCTGGCCCTCTGCTCAAACTCTCTCTTACACTGGATTGTGCTCGAGGGACGGCCACCGAATTATCCTGAGCCTCATACCGCCACCAGGTAGTGCCTGCGTGGAAGGACAAACACTCAGGCGCCGACTTTGCGGGCGAGGCGGAGCATGGCGCGGCAGCGTTCCCGTTGCTGCATCAGACGCCGTCGCTCCTGGGGCGAAACCGTGGCCGGCACTGGTTGCGCCAGTTCGGATTCCAGGGTAGCGGCATCCAATTCGCTGGCGGGAATGGCTCGCGCGGTCAGGAGCGTTACCGTGTTGCGCTTGATCTGAACAAAGCCGCCATCTACGAAATACTGCCGCACCTCTTCGCCCCGCCGCAAACGCAATTCGCCGAATCCCAGTCGGCCGACCAGCGGGGCACGACCCGGTAACACACCGAGTTCGCCGTCATAAAGCGGCACAGCGATAAAATCCGCCTGTTCGTCCACGACAGTACGTTCCGGCGTGATCACCAGACAATGAAGCAATTCGCGTGGCATGATGGTGCAGAAATTGGCGGAGATTCCAGTCAGCGCCTGTCCGTCGTGCCGGCAGGTTTAAGCCGCCGTCTTCATGCGGCGAGCCTGTTCCTCGGCTTCTTCGATAGCGCCGACGTAGAGGAAAGCGGCTTCGGGAAGATGATCCCATTTCCCTTCGCAAAGCTCTTTGAAAGAGCGGATGGTGTCCTTGAGCGGAGTGAATTTGCCCGGTCGGTTAGTGAAGGCTTCGGCGACGATGAAAGGTTGCGAGAGGAACTTTTCGATACGGCGGGCACGATGCACCACCAGTTTGTCCTCTTCGCTGAGCTCTTCGACGCCGAGAATGGCGATGATGTCCTGCAGTTCGCGGTAGCGTTGCAGATAGCGCTGCACCTGCCGGGCCACCTGATAATGCTCCTCGCCGACATACTGCGGGTCGAGGATACGGCTATTGGAGGCCAGCGGGTCAATGGCCGGGTAAATGCCTTTTTCGGCGATGCGGCGTTCGAGATAAATGAAGGCGTCGAGGTGCTGGAACGCATTGGCCGGAGCCGGGTCGGTCGGGTCGTCGGCAGGCACGTAGATCGCCTGCACGGAAGTGATCGCTCCGCGGACGGTGCTGGTGATGCGTTCCTGCAATTCGCCCATTTCCGTGGCCAGTGTCGGCTGATAACCGACAGCGCTGGGCATCCGGCCGAGCAAAGCGCTGACCTCGGAACCGGCTTGCGAGAAACGGAAGATGTTGTCAATAAATAGCAGGGTGTCCGCGCCGGTGGCATCGCGGAACCATTCCGCCATGGTCAGTGCCGATAGGCCGACACGCAAGCGTGCGCCGGGCGGCTCGTTCATCTGACCAAACACCAGAGCCGTCTGCGACAACACCGGGCGTCCCGTGTTGCCAATTTTGGTCTCCTGCATTTCCAGCCACAAATCGTTCCCCTCGCGGGTGCGTTCCCCGACACCGGCAAACACGGAGTAGCCGCCATGCTGTGTGGCGATGCGAGCGATCAACTCGGTGAGAATGACCGTCTTGCCGAGACCAGCCCCGCCGAAAAGCCCAGCCTTGCCGCCACGCACCAGCGGCGTAAGCAGGTCAATGACTTTGATGCCGGTCTCGAAGACCTCGGTTTTCGGCACGATTTCGGAAAGCGGCGGCGGTTCGCGGTGAATGGGCCACCATTCCTTGGCTTCGACCGGCCCGCGACCATCTATCGGTTCGCCCAGCAGGTTGAAGACGCGGCCCAGTGTCTCTTTGCCGACGGGCACCTTCACCGGGCCGCCGGTATCTACGACGGGCATCCCGCGTACCAGCCCATCGGTCGAACCGAGAGCGACGCAGCGGACGCGGTTGCCTCCCAGGTGTTGCTGCACCTCGCCGACCAGGTGAATCTTTACCCCTTTGTATTCGCTATCAATTTTCAGGGCGTTATAGATTTCGGGCAGGTGGCCTTCGTCGAATTCGACGTCGAAGACCGAACCGATTACCTGCACGATGCGACCGATATGTTTGCCGTTCGGTTGTCCATCGGTGAGCGTGGCCATTGCCGTCTCCTATCTGGGAGCAGCGCTTTGATGCGCCTGGTTGTTTTGTTAGCCAGGGCGGGCTGACTCCTGCCGCTCCTGTCGTTTTTATTTTGGTTGTTGAAAATGGGCGGGCCGTTCATTTCAAAGCTTCGGCGCCGCTGAGGACTTCGAGGATCTCCTTAGTAATGTTGGCCTGGCGGGCGCGGTTGTACTGGCGTGTGATCTGGCGGATCATTTCGCTGGCGTTATCGGTGGCCTGTTTCATAGCGATGCGGCGGGCGATTTGTTCGCTGACGGCCGCATCGAGGAAGCATTTGAACAGTCGCACTTTCAGCGACATCGGCAGCAATTCCTCGAGAATGCTGCGCGGATCAGGCAGAAACTCGTATTCGATAGACGCCGCCGGGGTTGCTGGCCCAGTCGGGGAAGCGGTGACGCTTTCTGGAGCGGTACTGGCGGAAGCGGTCGCCCCTGGAGTTGTCGGGCGACGCAGCGGCGGGGCAATCGTGCTCAACGGCAGAAGCGTCTCGACTACCGGGGTTTGCCGGGAAGCGCTGAGGAACTTCATGTACGCCACTTCCACCTGATCGTAACGCCGCGACAGGTAGCCTTCCAGGTAGCGATTGGCCAGCACCTCAACTTCCTCGAAGCGAGGTTTATCTTCAAGGTGGGTATAGCTGGCCTCGAAAGGAACGCCGTGATAGCGGTAATACGCGATGGCTCGTTTGCCGGAAAGCTCCAGATGCTGAGTGATGCCAGCTTGCTGGTAGTGCTGTATCCTTTCGCTGGCAACGCGGAGGATGTTCGTGTTGTAGCCCCCGCACAGACCGCGATTGGAGCAAATCACCAGCAGCAGACTGCTGCGGATCGGGTCGCGCTTCTCCAGCAGGGGATGATGCAGTGCGGCGGGAGTAGCGCCAGAGGAAGCGGGCAGCGCAGCGCTGCTGAGGTCGGCAGCCAGCTCGGCAATTTTTCGCGTATATGCTTCCGCTTCCACAGCCCGGTCGAGAGCGCGTTTGAACCGCGCTGTAGCAATAAGCTCCATCGTTCGCGTGATTTTGCGGATGTTCTGGATAGCTTTTCGCCGTAGCACCAGATGGCGGAGTTTGGGCATCGGTTTACTCTCCTGGTCCGATGTTCACTCGGGCACACGCCCGTCGCTTTCAGGCCGGGGGCTTAAACTGCTTCTGGAAGAATTCGATGGCCTTGACCAGGTCGGCTTCGATCTGCGGGGTAATTTTCTTTTCGCGAATCAGTGCGTTGCGGACTTCCGGCATCTGCTCACGCATGAAGCGGAGGAACTGTTCTTCCCAGGCGGCGACGTGGCGGATAGGCACGGAATCCAGGTAACCGCGCGTACCGGCGAAGATGATCATCACCTGGTCGGCGACGTGCATCGGTTTGTATTGCGGTTGCTTGAGGATTTCCACCATGCGGTAACCACGGTCAAGCTGCGCCTGCGTCGCTTTGTCGAGTTCGGTGCCCAGTTGGGCAAACGCTTCGAGTTCGCGGAAGGCAGCCAGGTCCAGTCGCAGACTTCCGGCCACTTGTTTCATGGCGGGAATCTGTGCTTTTCCGCCGACACGGGACACCGAAATACCCACGTCAATCGCCGGTCGCACGCCGGCAAAGAAAAGGCTCGGTTGCAAATAAATCTGGCCGTCGGTGATCGAAATGACGTTGGTGGGAATGTACGCGGAGACCTCGCCTTCGAGCGTTTCGATGATCGGCAACGCCGTCAGTGAGCCACCGGATTTCGGCAGCTTAGCCAGCTTATGCCCCGGATACTCGGGGAGGATTACCTCCTGAGCGTGCTTCTTTTCCAGGGGGCCTTTGAAAACGCGAGGCGAGCCATCGGGGTTACGCACCGCCGAATGTTCCGCCGTCACCTCTTTATCCGGGACGGATTCGGGAACGATCACCCAGTGTTCAGCTAACTTGGCCGAGCGCTCGAGCAAGCGGGAGTGGCAATAGAAAATGTCGCCAGGATATGCCTCGCGCCCTGGTGGACGACGCATCAAGAGCGACAGTTGCCGATATGCCGCCGCCTGTTTGCTCAGGTCATCGTACACGCAAAGAGTATCGCGGCCCTGTTCGTACATGTAATACTCGGCCATAGCGCAGCCGGCGTAAGGAGCGATATACTGCAACGCTGCCGGGGCCGACGACGACGCAACCACGACAATGGTGTAATCCATTGCCCCGTGTTGCCGCAAAGCCTCGATCACCTGGGCAACGGTGGATTCCTTCTGGCCGATGGCAACATACACGCAAATAACGTCCTCATCCTTCTGGTTGATGATGGTGTCCACGGCGATGGCAGTTTTGCCCGTTTTGCGGTCGCCGATAATGAGTTCCCGCTGGCCGCGACCGATCGGCGTCATCGAATCAATGGCTTTGATGCCCGTCTGCAAGGGCACGTTGACGGGCTGACGTTCGGCAACACCGGGAGCCGGCGATTCCACCAGACGTGTGTACGGGGTAACAATCGGTCCTTTACCGTCGAGGGGATTGCCGAGCGGGTCCACCACCCGGCCGATCAAAGCATCGCCGACCGGCACCCGCAACAATTGCCCAGTAGCCCGCACCTCATCGCCTTCACGAATCTCCAGGTAATCACCGAGGATGATCACACCGACCGAAGTTTCCTCGAGGTTGAAGGCCAGGCCCATGACGCCGGTGCGAGTGAACTCGACCATTTCGCCGGACATCACCCCGCCCAAACCATAGACGCGGGCAATGCCATCACCGACTTCCAGAACCCGGCCGATTTCCCGCGCTTCCAGTTCCGCGCGATATTGTTCAATCTCCGCTTGCAGAACAGAAACGATCTCGTTGGGTTTGAATCGCATAGGAAGCCCTCGCCAGAAGTTCTTTTTCGAGTTTGCTCAGTCGGCTGCGAACCGAGCCGTCGAAGACCCAATCGCCGATCCGTACCACCAGTCCACCAAGCAATTCAGGCTCGACGCGATTGGTCACCAGTGGTTCGAGCCGGAAGATGTCGCGGAGTTGACCAGCGATCCGCTCGAGGTAAGCTTCCCCCAGAGGGACGGCGGACTGCACTTCCACGCGGACCCGGCGTGCTTCCCGGTCACGCAATTGCCGATAGGCACGCACGATGGTTCGCAATAACGGCAAGCGGTCGTGGTCGTTGAGCACCAGCAGGAAGTTTAATACCAGCGGATGTGCCCGACCGGTAAACAACCGGGAAATGGTTTCCGCCTTCCGCCGACGGGAAATGATGCCGCTTGTAAGAAAAAGTTCCAGTTCCGGAGCACTGGTGAACACGTCATCCACCAGGGAATCCAGTTCTTCCAGAACCTGTTCTTCGGCCTGCTGGGCACGGGCAGCGCGAAGCAATGCCTCGGCATACACGCGGGCGATCTGCTGGCCGCGAATGTCCAGCACGGTCGGATAGACAGGTCGATCCGCGACCTGTGGCTTGGGATAAGTATGCTGGTGCTCTTCAGTCATGTGAGCTGGTCATCTGAATTCCAAGGAGGGAAAAATCGAGGCAAGCAGCACTGCCAGCAAATCAGGGCTGGTAATTGCCCACCAGGGCCATGTGTTCGCGTTCGTAAGCCTCGCCGTGTTGCCGTAACTCTGCGAGTGCCTCATCCAGAAGCCGACGATGATCCTCTTCGCTCAGCGACCTGCGGATAGCCTTTTCCGAAACCAACACGGCCAGGCGCACTGCAGATTGCCAGAGTTCCTGCAAAGCCTGGTCGCGAGCTCGCGCCAGTTCACGCAGCAGTCGTTCGCGCTCGGCCTGGACTTCGGCCAAACCGCGTGCGCGAATCTCCTCGGCAGTGCGCTCGGCATCACGGCGGGCTTCGTCGAGGATTTCACGCACCTTTTCGTTAGCGCGTTGCATCTCCTGCTGAAGTTGATCGCGGATGCGCTGGGCCTCGGCCCGGGCTTGCTCGGCTTCCTGCAGAGCGCGGCGGATGGTCTCTTCGCGTCGGCGCAAACCCTCGAGCATCGGCTGCCAGGCCAGCTTGCCCAGCACCACCAGCAACAGCACAAAGACGACCAGGCTCCAGACCGCCAAATCCAGTGAAAAAGATAACGGCCCCTCCTCGCCGCCACCGTGCCCGTGTTCGGCATCGGCAGCCAGTAGCGTCCCCGGCCCCGTCAGCAGCACCAGCAGCACTACCACAGCGGCTAAGAGCCTGCTCAGGAGGTGGAGACAGGTTCGCTCGATCAGCACGTTGGGCAATCTCACAGCGCTCCCTCCGGCGACGGGTCGTGGTTGGCGCTAGCCTGGAACGATTGTTATCCGATAGTTCGGCTTGTAGGCTGCGCCCGCGCCGACCGCTTTACGCTTTCACCGCCATAATGATGCAGACAATCAGCGCGAAAAAGGTGGCACCTTCCAGCAGTGCGGCAATAATCAGCATGCCGGTCTGGATACGCGGTGCGATTTCCGGCTGCCGGGCCATGCTCTCCAGCGCTGCCTGGCCGATCCGACCAAATCCCCAACCGGCACCGATCAGCACCAGGGCTGTGCCGAATCCGGCGCCGACCGCATTGCCGTAAAACTGCTGCGCGCCCTGGTCCACTGCCAGCGCGGGCATAGCCAGCACCAGAAGCACCGCCATCACCAGACCCAGGTTTACGAGCATCTGCTTCATCGTTCCTCCTTTCTAAAGGCCAATTTTCTGCGGCACCGAATGGGGTGCCGGGGTGTCATGCGATGGCAAGGTTCCCAGGAATCGGAATTCCGGCTGCCTTCAGCTTCGCGAGCAAAAGAATCTCATTCCAACAACGGCGGACATCAGCCCGCCGGGATCCTTTCCCAGAGCGACGGGTCGAACCCGCCGTGTATTTGATAGCAGCAGCCATCTGCTTGCGACTAGTGTTCCATGTGCAATTGGAATCCGAGGAAAAGCGCGGTCAGGAAGGTGAAGATAAACGCCTGCAAGAACGCGACGAATATTTCCAGCAAACTCAGTGCCACCACGCCGAAAACACTGCCGAAAGTAACCACGCCCCAGATGATCGGGTGAGCGTTCTTCGCCATGACAATAAACGACATGATGAACGCCAGCACGGTGTGTCCTGCGAAGATGTTGGCGAAGAGTCGCACGGCTAACACGCTGGCTTTGATGAAGTGGCCGAGGAACTCGATGGCCACGATCATCAGGATCAGCGGCCAGCCGAGAATGAGCGGTATGCCGGTCTGCGGAACGTGGGCCAGGAAGTAACGCCATAACCCCACGAACGGGGCCAATAGCAGCGGTATCCGGTCGGCAGTTTCGGCGTGGGAATTCCCGTGCTCGCCAATTTGGTGGGCATCGTGAACCAAAGCATTCGCTGCATGGGTTTCGCCGGTTTGCTGCCCATGTTCTGCGGCATGCTCGGCGGGATGACTGCCGTGAGACAGCTGATAGCTGATCGCGGCACCGTGAATCAGCAGGAAACTGCAAAACGCCAGGGCTCCGGTTACGCTCAGGTCGCCCGTTGGTGAACCGAGAAATGGCACCAGCCCCAGCAGGTTGCAGAACAAAATGAACAGAAACACCGTCCAGATGTAGGGTACGAACCGATCAGCGTCTTTGTCGCCGATGTACGGTTTGGCTACCTCGTCGCGCAAGAAAGTCAGAACGGCCTCGAAGCAGTTCCAGAACCAGCCCCGCGGCGGCTCACCGCTGCGAGCACGCCGGGCGATCGGCACGTAAATCGCCACCAGCAGCAATGCCACCAGCAATTCGATGACCATGAACTTGGTGATCTGGAACGGCTGTTCGCGGAAAGGCAGCGGGATGGCCGGCAGATTCACTTCGATCTTGCCGGTCAGGCTGTTGTCGAAGAAGGTCCAGACGGCAATATCTTTGGAGTGTTCCAGGGGACTGTGTGCCATAGCGTCGCCCGGTTCGTCTGCTGCAAGTGTAGCTGATACACACGCTTATCCACAAGCAGCGAAGCTAGCCCGCCGGGGTTTTTCGGATTATTTCAGAGGCAGCGGGTATCAGCTCGCCGCTGCGGAAGCGACACGCGTAGCAAATACGATGCCGATTGCGAGGACAGTTCAGTCAGCTATCGCGGACCTTGCGGATGTTGAAAATCAGTTCGGTGGCCAGCGTGGCGAAGTAGGAAACGGCCAGCGGTATCCAGAAGGCCAGTTCTGTACCCCAGGAAGCAGTCATCGCCACGACGACCGCCCCGCCCAGCGTCAGGAATAGGCGCAGGCCAGTTCCTGCCAACGCCGCCAAAGCGAAATGGGCACACCCCGGTCGGCTGGCCAGATCGCTTACCGTGTGCGCCACCAGGGCCGGAACCAGCACCAGGGCCAGGGCGGCGAACATTGGTACCGAGGATGCCGTGCCGCTCGCCCCGACCATCAGTCCGCCGATCACCGCCCCGATCACGCAGACCGCAGCGATACCGGCCAGTTGCAGAAGTCTGCTCACTGCGTCCCATCCGCCGGAGGTTGACCGGGCGGCGGTCGCAGCAGCAACCACAGATGTACCATCCCCACGGTAAAGCCGATGATCACCCCGGCAATGGCCAGCCACGGACTGGTTCCCCAGCGCGAATCCAGCCAGGCGCCCACGGCAATGGGTAGTGCCATCTCCAGGCCGACCTGACCCAGCGCCAGGTAGCGTCCCAGTTCACGGGGACTGGGGACACGTTCTCCCACTCAAGGACTCCGTGCTGCCCGGCTGCCTGTGCCACACTGCGGAAGTGATTCGATGGCCCGATCAGCCACTGGTCGCGCCTGCGTCCACAGCCGTGTCGCGCCCGCGCGTGGAAAGCTATTTTGGAACCGCTCCCGCAAAAGTCAACCGTCGCCCGCAAAATTTCTCCTGCTTAGCCCGTGCCTGTGTAACGCCACGCCCTCGCTAGAAAACACATGATTTGCACCTGTGCATGCGCACGAACAAGCGGTGGACATCATCCCGTCATGGACATCGTGAATCCCCATTGCAGATGCGTTTCCGCGCCACGGCGGGCTGGCGCTCGCCGCTCTTGTTTCCGGCAACACGGGGTTGTGCAGCGTAAAAGTCGCTTCTGTTCGGCAAACCACCGTCGTGCACCAGGAACTGCAGGCATAAGCCCGCCGTGGTTGGCAATCGGGCTGGCAACGGCCGGTGTGTACATATCCGCAGACCAGCGTCGCGACCAGAGTGAGGAGCGGCAGACATTCGCCCGCCGTGATTGGGGATCGTGCTGGCAACGGCGGGTGCATACATATCCGCAGACCACCTCCGCGAGCAGAGTCAGGAGCGGCGGGCGTAAGCCCTCCGTGTGTGTGCTACTGCGCCTGCAAAGACCTTCGCGACCGCAACGTCGGCAGACTTCTGAACGATGGCAGCAGGGGCCCTTGCAGATGTGTTTCCGCGCCACGGCGGGCTTACGCCCGCCGCTCCTAGTCTTCCGCGCGACGGCCGTGCGGGAGCACATGCGGAATCTCCCTTGCCGATGCGTTTCCGGGGCCACGGCGGGCTGGCGCTCGCCGCTCTTGTTTCCGGCAACACGGGGTTGTGCAGCGTAAAAGTCGCTTTTGTTCGGCAAACCACCGTCGTGCACCAGGAACTGCAGGCATAAGCCCGCCGTGGTTGGCAATCGGGCTGGCAACGGCGGGTGCATACATATCCGCAGACCGGTGTCGCGAGCAGAGTCAGGAGCGGCAGACATTCGCCCGCCGTGATTGGGGATCGTGCTGGCAACGGCAGGTGCGTACATATCCGCAGACCACCTCCGCGAGCAGAGTCAGGAGCGGCGGGCGTAAGCCCTCCGTGTGTGTGCTACTGCGCCTGCAAAGACCTTCGCGACCGCAACGTCGGCAGACTTCTGAACGATGGCAGCAGGGGCCCTTGCAGATGTGTTTCCGCGCCACGGCGGGCTGGCGCTCGCCGCTCCCAGTCTTCCGCGCGACGGCCGTGCGGGAACACGTGCAGAATCTCCCCTGCAGATGCGTTATTGCGACCACAGCGGACTGATGCCCGCCGCTCCTCCGCGTGGAAAGCGCAGGCGAATATGTGCGCGATTCTGGTTACTGGCACGGCTCCTGATGGCATGGGAGGCTAAGGCTCGCGGGTACTGATGGCTCCCAGCAGTTGGCCGAGGCGGTTGTCCTGCGGGTAACTGTGGCCGAGATGCTGCCGGAACCCTTCGGCGTAGGCCACGCCGACTCGTTCCCCCTGCTGTTGACCCCAGCGTCGCATCGCGTCCAGGTATTCGTCCATCCCGTGATGCTTCAGCAGCCATTGGCGCTGACTGGCGTGACAGGCGAGCATCTGCGTCTTGTGCTCGATGACGGCGCTGATGTCCACGTAAAACTGCGCTGGCACCGGCCGCCCGTACACATCTTTCCCCTCGATCGGGTCGCAGTAATACAGGTGGGGAATACGCGGCAGCGGTGGCAATTCCGGGTCGGTCGCGAAGTTGGGCACCGGCGCAGCGAAACACGCGGCCCGCACGATCTGGCTGGTCATCTCGTGATCCAGCAGGTAATCCGTCGGGCAATGGGTGAAGACGAGTTCGGGACGCACTTCCCGCAACAGCCGTGTCGTCTTTACCAGCGTGCGTTCCTGATAAAAGATGAGCAGGTCGCGTTCCTCCAGACAGTGATAGCGTCCGCCGACCAGTGCGGCAGCGCGTTCCCCTTCGGTGCGGCGAATGGCGGCGATTTCCTCCGGCGGCAGCTCGGCAGAACCGCAATCGCCTGGTGTCATGCTGGCAATGTGGATCATTGCCTGGTGTTCCCGGGCCAGGCGAATCAGCGTCCCCGCACACAGAAATTCGGCGTCGTCCGGATGGGCGAAAACTGCTAGCACCGTCAGCGGCATGATGACACTCCCCAGCCTCGCTATTTGTTTAGCCAGCCCTGACGACAGTTTCCCTTCGTACCTTTGGTGCTTTTCCCCGCATCAGCGGTTTCCCAAGATGTAACCACTAAGACACGAGGACACAAAGCTCGGGCTGAGTGTCCTGGTGCCTTCGTGGTTTGCTTTGCTGCGTTCGTCGGCGACCATCTCGTGTCCAGGGCGGCCTGAGGCCCGTCGCTCCTGGTCTTCCTCACGACGGCGGTCTGCGGAGAAAGTGAGGTTTCGTCAATGCCCGCACGTCCTCCGACACACGCAGGGCTGACGCCCGCGGCTCCTATGGGGTTTACCGTTGGTATTGTGCGGAGCGGGAAGCGGGGAGCCAAGCCCGGCACAATCCGGTTTCCAGGAAATGGGGATGGTCGGAGATATGGCTGCAATGGTCATGGTGATGCTCGGGAACGCAGCCTCAAGGATGGCCCCTGGGACGAATCGGCCAGCGATCCAGTTTGCAGGAACGGCCTGGGTCGCACGTCCGAAATTTGGGAAGGTGCCATCCCAGGCGAACGGTTGCCCAAGCCGTAAGGCGAGATTTCCGCGGGAATTATGGCGTACGGCGTATCGGCAATAGTCGGCACGTTTTTTGCTATTGGCTCTCGACGTCCGGTTAAACGTTCTGGTTACACATGACGGCGCTTGCTTGACTGGACGACGCCAGCCCCTAAAACAATCGGGCAAATCCATCCAAGCAACCAAAGTGCTCATAACAGTCGGCGGCGGCTTCGGGAGGCAATTGGGAATGGCACGACCTACATGCTGGCTTGCGGGCATCTTAGCGGTGGTCAGCCTGGCATTTCTCGGCTGCGATGACCGCTATCCCGATGACCTCGAATACTATTTCAGCGCACACACTCGCCGGGCCGACCCGACCACCAAACAACCCAGCCCAGACCAGTTGACGGAAGCGCAGCTTTCTGCAGAAGCTCAGCAGGTGCTAGGTCGCTTGCTCAAGCCGATTTTCGGTACGCCGGCCCATCCGAAGGTGGACGTGAGCCAGGCTGGTCTGGAGTTGCCCGAGGACCCGGAATTGGCCGGGCTCGATGAAACTACCCTGGCGGAAGGCAGCCGACTGTATCGCCGCTTCTGCATTCACTGTCACGGCATTGTCGGGGACGGTCGCGGCAGTACGGGGCGTTGGCTCAATCCGCCGCCACGCGATTTCCGCACGATCTGGTTTAAATTCCGCTCGACCTTCGACCCCAGCGGTGCGCTGGCGTTACCGTCGCGGGAGGATTTGAAGCGCACGATTCGCTCCGGCATTCCCGGAGCCAGCATGCCCTCATTTGCGCTATTGTCCGAGCGTGAACTGGATGCGATTATCAGCTACGTCATTCACCTGAACATGCGAGGCCGAACCGAACATGCCCTGGGCAAGATTCTGGTGGAGAGCCCGGCGCTCAGCACCGGCGAGGCGGAAGCGCAACAGGCTTTGCCGGACATCCTGCAAACTATTGTGTCCAGCTGGACAACGCAGAAGAAGAAAGTCAAACCGGTGCCGCCGGCCCCGCGTTGGCCGATCATCGAAACCGCCAGTACGGCCAGCGAAGCGGCGGAGTTAATGCAACGAGCGCGCGACCTGTTCGTCAATAAGGGAGCGTGTGTGCAATGCCACGGCATTGACGGGCGCGGCGACCCACGCGAGGTTCCCGACAACGCCACTCGCCGGGATTTCTGGGGCAATCCTCTGCCCCCACGCGACCTGACGCAGGGCGTCTTCCGTGGCGGCAGCCGACCGCAGGACCTGTTCTGGCGAATCCGTCTGGGCATTGCCGGCACCGACATGCCCGCTACTGACGAAAAGCAACTCACTGACGAGGAAGTCTGGCTCCTGGTCAATTACGTCCTGGATATGTCCCGGAGCCGACCACCGATCACATTGGCCGAGTAGCTTTTCCGAATGGAGAACAACCCGTGCAGCTTGGGAAACTGCTCTGGGCGCTGCTCTTCTTGAGCGTGCCGATATTCGGCGTGGTCTCGTTCTGGGTCTGCCATCAACATGGCGCTTTGTGGCCGGAAAATATTTCGGAAGTCTATGGCCGCAAAATTGACCACCTCTTTGACGTCATCACCTGGATCACAGGCATATTTTTCGTGGGAACGGAGTTGTTGCTGGTCTATGCGATGTTTACCAGCAAGGACGAAGACGCGCCAGAAAAAGCCGACTTCGTGCACGGCAACCGCACGCTGGAAATCGGTTGGACGTTGATGGCAGCGGCGATCCTGATTTTCGTGGCGTTTTATCAGATTCCCATTTGGACAGAAGTCAAGGTGCAGAAACCGAAAAAGCCGGCCGACGCCCATATCACCGCCAGCATGTGGATGTGGCAGGTGCGCTATCCGCTGTGGGATGAACAGGCCAACGCCCCAAGGAAGCTGGACGTGGTTCAACCCGCTCTGGCTGAAACCTTCGAACTCACCAACGAACTGCACATTCCCGCCAAGGAGACCGTACTTATCTACGTTACTTCGCGGGATGTAATTCACTCGTTCTATGTGCCGAAAATGCGGGTCAAACAGGACGCGGTACCCGGCCTGCTCATCCCGGTTTGGTTCGATGCTGTCCGACCGGGCAACTATGAGTTCTACTGCGCGGAACTGTGCGGCCCCGGGCATTACATGATGCGAGCGCGGGTGGTGGTGCATGAGTCGCGGGCCGATTACGAGCGGTGGTTACGTGAGCAGACAGCCCGGTTGCGGGCACCGGGACAGCCCGTACAAGTGATGAATACGGACACGAAGAGCTCGGTACCGACTTTGGCCGGGAATTGATAAACGCCATGGCGGGCTGAGGTCCGCCGCTCACGGGCAGGCGAGCCACAAATCACGGGGTAGCCAGCGATGTCAAGCCATAGCGAGAATCACGGTGGTCATCACGGCCACGAATTGAGCTTCGTTCGCCGCTACATCTTTTCCACGGATCACAAAATCATCGGGCTGCAATTCTTTTTCACTGCCTGGTTCATGATGGTTCTGGGCGGGCTGCTGGCGCTGCTCATTCGCTGGCAGCTGGCGTATCCCGATGCCGAGGTGCCGTTGATTGGCCGCTGGCTCTGGCCGCACAACGCCGGCAAAATGACTCCCGAAGCTTACGTTGCCACGGTGACCATGCACGGCTCCATTATGATTTTTGCCGTGGTGATCCCGATGACGACAGCAGCGTTCGGGAACTACCTGATCCCGTTGCAGATCGGCTACCGGGACATGGCCTTCCCGACGTTGAATATGCTTTCGTACTGGTTTATCTGGCCGGCACTAGCCTGTTTTATCGCCAGCTTCTTCAGTGCCAGCGGCCCGGCCGGCTCAGGATGGACGGCCTATCCGACGTTGAGTGTGATTCAGCAGGCGGCTCCGGGTTCCGGGACTGGGCAAACACTGTGGTATCTCGGCCTGCTCTTTGTCGGCGTGTCCTCGATGATGGGTTCGGTCAACTACCTGACTACGATCATCAATTGCCGAGCGCCGGGCATGACCTTCTTCCGGTTGCCCATGACCACCTGGGCGTTATTCGTTACGGCCATTCTGCAGGCGTTTGCTTTGCCAGTGCTCACGGTAGCCCTGATCCTCGGGCTGCTGGATAACCTGGGCTTCACCTCGTTTTTCGTGCCGCAGAACTTCGACGGCAACTGGATCGTCAACAACTTTGCCCGACGATCGGCGGGTGGCCAGCCGCTGTTATTCCAGCACCTGTTCTGGTTCTACTCGCACCCGGCCGTTTACATCATGGTGTTGCCGACGATGGGCATGGCCTCGGATATTATCGCCACCCATGTGCGCAAACCGCTCTTCGGGTATAAGCCGATGGTCTTTTCCATACTCGGCATTGCCGGACTTGGCTTTATCGTCTGGGGCCATCACATGTTTGTCAGCGGTATGAATCCGACACTAGGCACGGCGTTCATGGTTTCGACGATCATGATCGCCCTGCCGTCTTCGGTCAAGGTGTTCAACTGGATTTTTACGGTCTGGGGCAGCAAGCCGAACTGGAGCACCGCCTTGTTATTCACGCTGGCGTTCGTGTCGTTCTTTATTATTGGTGGGCTGAGCGGCATCTTCATGGCTTCGACGCCTACCGATATTCACATTCACGACACCTATTTCATCGTCGCCCATTTCCATTTCGTGATCATGCTGGGCGGCATGTTCGCGATCTTCGCTGCCACCTATCACTGGTTCCCCAAAATGTTCGGTCGCAAGATGAACGAGACGCTGGGGAAACTGCACTTCGTGTTCTCATTCATCCCGATCTTCATCGGCTTCTATCTGATGCACCAGGTGGGTTTGCTGGGTCAGCCGCGTCGCTATGCCGACATCCGACCGATGCTGGACACGGAGGCCGGCTATGCCATTATGCTGATGAACAAGATCAGCACGCACAGCATATTCGTGTTCGCGGCGGCGCAGTTGATTTTTGCGTTCAACCTGTTTTACAGCATGTTCTTCGGCGAGAAGGTGGATCGTAATCCGTGGCGGGCGAACTCGCTGGAATGGGAAGCGCCGTCGCCACCGCCGCACGGTAACTTTGAACGAATCCCCGTCGTTTATCGCGGGCCTTACGAATACAGCTATCCCGCGGCTGAGGAGGACTACCTGCCGCAGACTCACCCGCCCATTCCGGGTGAAGAGGAACATACCGGCCATTGACGCACCAAAGTGCCCCGTCGGAGTCGTGGTAGCGTGAACGGGCAAGGCACGGGCTATTGTTTCGGACTACACCTGTCGAGCCTGCTTACCGCCGTGGCAGCGTTGCCGTTACTGCTGGCCGGGGGTACCGTTACCACGTTCCGCTGGGGCATGGTGGATGACACCTGGCCGACTTCGCCCTGGTATCTGCTGGCCAACTGGTCGGAAGCCGTGGCGCGGGGCCTGGCGTTCGTGGCGGAACATGGCCATCGGCAACTCGGTTGGCTGGTGGGCGGTTTGACGGTGGTGCTGGCTTGCTGGACGTGGCTGACGGCCAAACAACGCCACACCCGTCTGCATAACTGGCTGGCGTTGGCGTGCTTGCTCGGTGTCGGCGGGCAGGGGCTTCTCGGCGGGCTGCGTGTGCTTTACGAGGTGCCCATCGGCCGGGAATTGGCCATGCTGCATGGGATCGTCGGCCAGGTGGTATTCGCGCTGCTGGTGGCAATGGCGGTTGCACTTTCTGCGAGCTGGCTGGCCGGCGGGACGGTAGCGGTGCGCGGCCGCGGGAAATTGTTGCGGCTGGCGATGCTCACTATCGGGCTGCTCCTGGGGCAACTGGTAATCGGCACCTGGTTGCGGCAAGTCGGCGGGCGAGCCAGCTGGCCGATCGTGCTGCATCTCGTGCTGGCTGCCAGCATACTCTTCCACGCGATTTTGCTCTACGTGAAGGCTCAGATGCTGGAGCCTGCGGCGTATCGGTACTTACGCTGGCCGAGCTTCTGGCTGGCGGTGCTGGCGGGCTTACAGGTGTTGCTGGGCATGGGCGCCTGGATGCTGGGGGCTGGCGACGGTGGTATTAGCCGCGAAATCGCTCCCGAACGGGCCCTGGTGGCCACCGCCCACATGCTGACCGGTGCCTTGCTCCTGGCTGCTTCGGCAGCGGCTGGCCTGCGCATTGCCCACCATCTTCGCGAAACCGCAACAGTAACGCCAACGGCATCGCCCGTGGCTGTGGGAGTCGAAAAATGAGGTTGTTCCATCCACCGTCTGCCTCCTGGCCGACCGAAACGATCGTGCCGCTGGTTCCACCAGGCGAATCCGCCATCGGTGACGGTGCCGAGACCATGGCGCTGCCGTTGACTGCTGTGGATACCGCGGTGGGTTACCGCGCGGAGGACGACGATATCACTCGCTCAACCCGGGCGGACTTGCGTCTGTGGCGCCTGCCGGGTTGGCTCGCGGACTGGGCCGAGCTGTGCAAGTTTCGCCTGACGAGCCTGGTGCTGTACACGGTGGTGATCGGATACGTGTGCGGATTGGCCTGGCAGGGCAACCTGAGCTGGAACGGGGAGAATAAGCCTCCCGTGGATCTCGGCAGCGGGCTGTGGTGGACGTTGCTGGGCACGGCGTTGCTGGCGGCTGGCGCCAGCGTGCTCAATCAGTATCTCGAACGCGACCTCGATGCCCGAATGGTGCGGACACAGCGGCGACCGTTACCGACGGGGCGCGTGCGTGCGGAGTCAGCTCTGGCCGGTGGAGTGGTGCTGGCGCTGGCGGGGCTAGGCGTTCTAGCCCTCGCCACCCCGCCGATCACCGCGTGGCTGGGTGCGGCCACGCTGGCGATTTATCTCGGAGTCTATACGCCGCTCAAGACTCGCTCGACGTTCAACACCCTGGTCGGAGCCGTCGCCGGTGCCCTGCCGCCTTTGATTGGCTGGAGTGCGGCCAGTGGCGGTGTGGACTGGCCGGCCGGATCGCTATTCCTGATTCAATTCCTCTGGCAATTTCCTCATTTCTGGTCGATTGCTTGGCTTTACCGTGAGGATTACGCCCGGGCGGGAATGCAGATGGTGCCTGTGCTCGACCAATCCGGGCGAATGACGGGGCGATTGCTGGTCAATCACTGTCTGGTGCTGGTACCGGCAAGCTTCAGTCCGGTGCTGACGGGATTGGGTGGCACCCGCTATTTGGTCGCCGCCGTCGTGCTCGGTGCGGCTTTCTTGTTGACGGCATGGTGGTTCCTGCTGCAACCCGATCGACGACGTGCCCGACTCGTACTGTGGGCCTCGCTGATCTACCTGCCAGTGCTGCTGACAATTTTGGCTTTCGACGCGATGGCAATGGGCGAGTAGCGACTGGCGAGTAGTAAATTCAGGTGCTGGCTGCGACTTGCTGCTGGCTGCTCGCGAGTCGCCAACACGGAGGAGATAATCAGCTATGGCGGTAAGTGAACACGCCTTGTATGCCGAAGAACCCCGCACTATGGGGTTGCCTCTGCCGAATGCCAAACTGGCGATGTGGCTGTTCCTGGCTACGGAAATCATGTTTTTCTCGGGCCTGATCGGTGCCTATATCGTGCAGCGTTTCGGGGCACCGCATTGGCCCAGGCCGGAAGAAATGCACCTGGTCGTCGCCCTGGGAGCGTTCAATACTTTTGTGCTAATCTGCAGTTCGGTCACGGTAGTGCTGGCGCTGAAGGCCTTGCACGAAGAGAAAACACAGCAGGCCGCCATGTTCTTGCTGGCGACGTTCCTGCTGGGCGGCGTGTTCATGGTGGTCAAAGCCATCGAATACACCGACAAATGGCGGCATCACCTCCTGCCAGGACAGGTCATCGAAAGCGTGCCGGCACTGGTGCAGGAAGCACTGGCGGAGCGGCGGCAGGTTGCCCAGCAGCAAAACAAAAAGCCCGAAGAGGACGCCGTCTTTGTAGCTCTCGATCGGTTCTACCGCTACAACATCGGCAACGCCCGCTTGCAGCCGAAAGAGGCGCTGCAGTGGTACAACGAAATCCGCACGGCGTTTGCCCAGGCGAACTTGCCTGTGCTCACGCGCGGGGAAGAAGTGGCCGAACGCGTGGCGGAACTGGTACGGCAACGCCGAGCCGAACTCAAGCAGCAACGTCTTGCTCACGACCCCCTTCTGGAGGAACTCGAAGCCTTGTCATTGGCCGCTCACGGTATTCCCATGAGCAAACGCCAGCAAGCCGTTCACTACCACTACTTATCGGAGCAGAAATACCGGGAAGCGCATCTGCCCGAATTGCGGCTGTACGGAAACACGTGGTCCTCGTTTTATTTCACGCTGACCGGCATCCACGCGCTGCACGTGCTCGGCGGAATGGTGGTTTTCGCCGTGCTCCTGGTGTTTTACCTGCTGGGTCGGCTTGGCCCGGACAAGGCTCTCTGGGTCGAAAACGCCGGTCTTTACTGGCACTTTGTGGACATCGTCTGGATTTTCCTCTTCCCGCTGCTATACCTGATTGGGTAGACGGGTACTGGGAGAAAACGAGATGACTGCGACACATGAAAGCCATCCGCATCCGAATTACCTGGCGGTGTTCGCGGCTCTGGTGGTGCTGACGGGGATTTCGGTCAGCTCGGAGTACTTTCTTGGAGCCGGCGCGGCCCACGCGGTCAACGTGCTGGTGGCGGTATGCAAAGCCGTTCTCGTTGCCATGTTCTTCATGCACCTCAAATACGACTGGTTCAAGGTGTACTTCATGGTGGTGCCGACGCTCATTGTCGGCGTGGTGCTGGTGTTGACGCTGATGCCCGACGCGACCTTTTCCCTATACCGCAACTTGCTCGACGTGCCACCACCGATCGTGGGCGAGTAGTAAATTCTGATGCGGCGTCTCCAGTTTCATCGGGGCTCTTTAATAGTGCCAGCTAACTGATGAAGCACGGTTCTTGGCTGTGGTGGAGTTTGCTGATTGTCGGCGTGGCGGGTATGCTGGCTTACGCAGTTTACCGCTCCGGTTGGGGCGTGGCCGACCGTCTCGAACCAGCCGCAGTCCCAGCCGGCAAGGACCGCCTGCCGCTAGCCGTGTTCCTAGACCGCAGTGGTCGCACGGTCAGCACCCGCGATCTCGAGGGCCAGGTTAGCATTGTCGGTTTCTTTTTCTCCTGCTGCCAGGCGTCGTGTCCGAAAATCTGCCAGGCGATGCAGGATTTGCAACGGCAGCTCCGCGGCACGGATGTTCGGCTGGTGCTGATCAGCGTGGACCCGGATACCGATCGCCCCGAACGTTTGCGCCAGGTCGCGGACAGTTTGCAGGCCAATCCCGAACGCTGGTGGTTCCTGACGCAGACTGAGAGCGATCCTGACCGACTGTTTGCCTGGATCGAGGAAGGGTTCGGGCAAGCAGCCAGGCCGAAACAGTTGAGCTGGTATCACGCCGCCCCTCGTGGTTGGGACATTGCCCACAGCAACCGCTTGTTCCTACTAGATCGCCAGGGGCGCATTCGCGACAGTGAACTGGTGGTGCGGCTCGAAGGCGAGGATTCGCCGATCTTCGTCGTGGACGACGAAGCGGTCGCACGCCTGGCCGAGAAAGCTCGCCGACTCGACAATTCCCCCTGGTTGCCAATTCGCTGGCTGCCCAGGCTCAACGTTTTGCTCAACGCCACCAGCTTGGTCCTGTTGCTATGCGGGTTCGCGGCCATTCGTCTCCGCCGCATTCACTGGCACCGACGATGCATGGTGGCGGCGGCTGCGGTGTCGGCTCTGTTCTTGGCCTCATACGTTTACTACCACTGGTACGTCGGGCACACACGCTATCCGGGTCAAGGTTGGGACCGCAGCGTGTACCTGGCGATTCTCGCCTCGCACGTCCTCCTGGCTGCCACTCTCGTCGGGCTCGTACCGACGGTTTTATTCCTGGCGTTGCGTCAGCGCTGGCCCGCGCATCGGAGATGGGCCCGCTGCACCCTGCCGATCTGGCTGTATGTTTGCCTGACCGGTATTGTGGTCTATGTGCTGCTATACGGCTTTCGCTAGGGGCTGAGCATAGTGCGACCGATTCGCCGCACTGTGTTTTGGGCCGACTAGGAGCACAACCTATGAGCGTCGCCGGCCGTGCACTACTACCCTTACTGGCCGCAACGATAACCTTTGCGCTCAGCGTGCCGCGATCGCTGTCGGCCGATGCGGATAAATCCGCTCCGGTTTATGCCGACCGCCAGCATCTGCTTTTGTATTACGATGGGGCTGGGCAATTGCGGCCGATAACGACACCGCAACAATGGGCCATCCGCCGTCAGCATATCCTGGCCAACATGCAGAAAGTCATGGGGCCGTTGCCCAAACACGATCCCGCCTTGCCGCTGGACATCCAGGTGGCCGAGGAGGTGGCCTTCCCGAAGTACATTCGCCGCAAAATCACCTACCAGGCCGAACCCGGCGACCGCGTGCCTGCATACCTGTTGATACCCCGGCAACGAAGCGGCAAGGTGCCTGGCGTGGTGTGCCTGCATCCCACCAATCGCGAATTGGGCAAAGGCGTGGTTTGCGGGTTCGGTGGCTTACCCAATCGGCAGTATGCTGTCGAACTGGCCGAACTCGGCTTCGTAACTATCGCGCCGGACTACGTCAACATGGGCGAGTACAAGTGCGATCCCTACCAGCGTGGCTACATCAGTGCCACCATGAAAGGCATCGTCAACCACCGCCGTGCCGTAGATGTGCTGCAAAGTTTGCCGGAAGTGGATGCGGAACGTATCGGTGCCATCGGCCATTCTCTCGGCGGGCACAACAGCATCTTCCTGGCGGTTTTCGACGAACGGGTTCGCTGTGTGGGGTCCAGTTGCGGGTTCTGCAGTTTTCGCACCTACATGATGGGTAATCTCCGTGGCTGGAGCCATGCCGGCTATATGCCGCTCATCCTCAAGCAATACGATGCCGACCCGCAGAAGATGCCCTTCGAGTTTACGGAAGTGATCGCAGCCCTGGCGCCAAGACCGTTTCTGGCGGTGGCCCCGATAAAAGACCATAATTTCGATCTCGAAGGGGTGCGGGAATGTATCTCGGCAGCGGAACCGGTGTACCGCCTGCTCAACGCTGCCGACAAACTTCGTGCCCTTTATCCCGATGCTGGCCACGATTTCCCCGACCCGGCCCGGCAGGAAGCCTACCGCTGGCTCAGCCAACACCTGCTGCGAACCGACAAGTAAATCCCTGGGCGACAGAAACCAGTTTCGCATTGCTAATGGGTGCCGCCACGCCCCGCCGAGTGTTCCGATCCCGAAGCCGGCACCGGGGCGTTTGAACCGCGACACTCTTGCCGTTCTCGCAAGCCTCACGGCGGTGCAATTTTTCTGCGGTAAGCGCAACCCTATGCAAGCCTGGCAATTCCTGGCAACCATCCGAGTTCACGACGCTGTCAACTGACAGTGGATTGACAATGCGTTTACCCGAACGCCTTACATGGTTAAACCTGTCCGCTTCGCAACCCTTCCTTGCCGCGCTCCGAAACTTCCCAGATTCCACGGGGCAATTGCTGGTCGCCCCCGGGCAGATTATCAGTATCAAATGACCCCGACGGGATTCGAACCCGTGTTACGGCCTTGAAAGGGCCGTGTCCTAGGCCTCTAGACGACGGGGCCACACAATGGAGCGGAGAATATTAGCGTCCGGTCATTATTCGGTGCGCACCCCAGCATGCTGCTCTTTGGCCAAAGCGTCAGCGACTCTGTTGAGGATGCGTGCTTGTCCACAGGGCAAGCGCTGCTGGCTCGCCGCAATCGGTTCTCGCAACCGGCAGGGCACTGTACCCGCCGGGTTTTCTATGCTATGGCATGGGGATGTTTGACACACCGTCATTATTCGGCCCGTCAAGCTCGAATATTCTAGCGCCGCCTTGCCCCGCGTCAACAGTCTTCGCTACTGACTCGGGCTGACATGTGTAATCCGAAGCGATTTCCGTTTAGCAATTCAGCATTCCTGGCCGCTTCGGGGGTTTTTTTCAGTGTGCTCGGAAGCAACGCTTACGTCAGTTGAACCGCTGAGATGTCTCGCAGACGGCAGCCATAGCGAAGATTTGCCGGCGGTTGACGAGTTCGGCCAGGCTGCTTAAACTAATGGCTGCCGCGACACTGTGTCAGCGAGGCAGGAAAGTGTCTCGACGTAAGAAAGCCATTCCCAACGAGGGAGTGTCCGTCCTTGTGGGGAACTCTTGTCGTGCTGGCCGGCAATACTGTCGCTTCCAGGAAGTCGCACAGTCCAGGCGAATAAGCTATCCATCCAAGCGAACCAGCTATCGAGGCGCCCGTAGCTCAACTGGATAGAGCAGCGGACTACGGATCCGCAGGTTGGGGGTTCGAATCCCTCCGGGCGTATTGGCGACAGGTTAACACACAGACCGGTTCCTATCTGGTAGGAATGGCTCTAGTGTAACCCGCGGTTGACGCTGTAAAGGTCTGTGCCGGAAGACTCATCCCTGAGCAACTACGTGGAACCGTAATGTCACTCGATTGATGCTGCACTGTCTGATACCCTGGCCGAGAAACCCTTAGCTGTGCGAGGCTCACGATTATTCCGTCAATCGGTGCCACATCCTAACAGGGCTGAGCGCCAGCTCCGGGCTGTGGACAGCCATCGCGTGGGGGTTACGTGCTGTGGACGAGCTCGGCACGCTGGAACCCCGGAAACGGGAACTTTTTTCAAAGCGAACTTCGGTTATGTACTTTGGATGAGTGCGGCGCGCTGGAACTGCAGACGGCGTTCGCGGAGTTGTTCGGCGATTTTTTCGAGTGCGGCTTTTTTGGTCCTGCAGCCGACCAGTTGCAGGCGTTGTGCCAGGGCCAACGCTTCATCGCGAGAGAGCTGTTTGTCCAGTTGCCGCAGGACACTGTCGAGTTGGGCGAAGGAGAACTGCGGTTGGGTAATTTGTTCTTCGAGTTGTTGCAAGGCTTGCTGGGCAGCGGCAAGTTTGCTCTCGTCGAGAGGTTTGGCAGCGCGGCTGCGGGAACGACCGGTGGGCAGGACGCCCGTGCGCTGATAGGTCTCCGCCTGGTGCAGGAAATCGGCCCACTGGGCGATGGTCCAGCCGGCGAAGGGGGCCAGAGCGGTGGCAGCGCGTTGCAGGTCGTCGGCAGCGGTTTTGCTCCCTGCAGCACGGACGGCTTCAGCGAGTGCCTGCACATATTGCTGCAATGCCGCTACGTGCATTTTCGATTTCCTTCATTCGTAGCAAGAGTCCTTGGGCCAGGTCGCGGAAGTAATCGCCCAGCCCTTGCCGGGAGCGCGTGAAAAAGGTACGCAATTCTGCTGTCGAAAACTGGGCGCTTTCGGGGATACCGTCCGGCCAGACAAAGACCGGGCCGACCCAGCTGTCCTGACATTGCTTAGGTAAACTGTTCAGGATGGCCGCCTGAGCCCGGATAGGGGCGTTATTGCGGCGTATGACGAAATTGGGCACGACGGCCAGCACCTCCAGGTGGGGACAAATCGCGGGTACGGCTTCGGGAGTGTGGTCGCCTTCAGGAAATGTTGCATCACTGCCGCGGGCCAGAATCTTCAGGGTGCGTAGCACCCGGATTACCCCGTTGGCGGAGAGCTTGTCGAGCCGCGTTGGAATCAGCACGTAATCGCAGCAGCACAAGGCGTTGATGCAGGCCGTGCTCAGACGCGGCGGGCAATCGAGCAATACGAAATCGTACTTTGGCCAGGCCGCCGGATCATGCAGAGCGCGCCGCAGGATCAGGCGGACATCCATGTCGGATCGGCCTTCGAGCCAGCGGGTGAGCAACAGCTCTTCTGTTGGCTGCAGCGTATCCTCGGCAGCGACGACGTGATAGGCACCGGACTGATCGCACCAATTGTCAGGAACGAGCACGCGGCGACGAAGCTCCTCAAAACACGGCTCCTGCAACCGTAAAAAATTGTCCACCAGCAAGCGACTTCGCCACGCCTCTTCATAGCGTGTCCCCAAACACAACGCCGAGAGTGACCCCTGATAATCCAAGTCCACCAGCAGCACGCGCAGTCCCATTTCGCACAACGCCGCACCGAGATAAGCCGCGAGCGTAGTCTTGCCGACGCCACCTTTGAGGTTGACCATAGCCAGGATGCGCATGCGTCGGCGAGTCAGCGGGACAAAGGCGGGCGAATTCTCCACTGGCTGCCGCTGCCAGATACGCCCATCAAACTGCTCCAGGCTCTGTCGCGCTTCCAGACGCTGTCGCAGGCTGTCCCGCTCCGTCTTCACCTGGTGCAACGCATCGAGATATTGCTGCTGGCTTTCCCTGGCTCCTTCGAGTTCTTCGCTGAGTGCCTGGATAATCTCACGGTCTTGCAGTTCGCGCTGGCGACTCTGTTCCAGCGCCGTCTGGGCACAGACCAGTTGCTGATGCAACTGCTGCACTTCGCGCAGCGATGCTTGTAAACGCTCCCACAAGGAAGCGGTTTCGCTGCGCGCCTGCGTATAGCTTTGCTGAAGCTGGCGTAATTCCAGTCGCAGGTCGGCATTCTGCTGGCGTAACTGAGAAGTTTCCCGTTCCAGTTCTTCGTTGCGGAAGCGTAACGCCAATTCGGTGTCCCGCGAACTCGGTTTGCGTAACCAGAACCAGCAGTAAATCAGCAGCGTTACCGTCGCCAGGATGCCGAGCAGGAACGCGGCGACGATTTCCGGATTCTGCCGGAGCCAATCCGTCAACAATCGCCACAAATCCGTCCACATGGCCAGTACTCCCGAGGCCCATCGGTCGGCGTTGGCGCTTGTTTTAGGCAGCCGCCGTCAACGAGCAAGTGTTCTGTTCGCTAACGCTGCCGCATTCGGTAACCTGGGGTCTAGGGAAGCGGGCGACTCAGTCCATGGGATGCAAGCCGCGCATGGAACCGCTGGCCGAATCGGTGAGAGCCTCGTAGGCAACGAGGGATCGGTTTCACGCTACCAATAGCACGCAGGAGCCACGAGACGACTATGCCGCGAACTCCCGTGCTTTGCTCTCTTGGTGGTCTAGCCTTACGAGGTGGCAAGTCAGTGTAGTCGGTCGAAAAGCCGGTATGGGACTGGCCGCGACATGGTTGCGACCCGCTGACCGAGCCGGTACAATATGAACAACGTAGATTAAGCCTGGGCAGCGAAGCCGAGTGGTCCTAACACGGTAACTGAGGAGACCTGGCAATGAGCCAGCCGACCGGTCGTCAACCACTCAGAGGAGGTGTTCCGTCGGGGGGTGGTTCAGGTAATCCACCGGTTTCGACCCCGCCACAGAATCAGGGTACCGGCGGCGCCAACAAGCCCATTGAAGCACGCAAGGGACAGATGTTCGGCCAGTATCGCGTGTTGGCCAAGATAGGCGAAGGGGGCATGGGCGCTGTGTATCGGGCGGTGCATGTGCATCTGGACAAAACGGTAGCCTTAAAAATTCTGCCGCCCAATCGTTTGCAGAATCAGGAATTGTTGGCCCGTTTCCAGCGGGAAATGAAGGCCGTGGGCCGCGTCGAACACCCCAATATCGTGCGGGCACTGGATGCCGGGCAGGTCGGCAATGCCCATTACCTGGCGATGGAATACGTGGACGGCCTGGACGTGGCCAAGATCGTGCGTAAGACCGGGCCGTTGCCCGTACCAGAAGCCTGCGAGATCATCCGGCAAGCAGCGCTTGGCCTGACTGCCATTCACGCCAACGGACTAGTCCATCGCGACATCAAACCTGGCAACCTGATGCTGGCGCGCCAGCCCGTTGGGCCACCAATCGTCAAGATACTCGATCTCGGTCTGGCGCGGCTGACCGATACGCAGTTGCAAGGTGTTACCGGAGTCGAGAGTTTGACGGCCAGCAACGTCATCGTCGGGACACTGGATTACATGGCTCCGGAGCAGGCCTCGCATCAGACTGTGGACATTCGCGCCGATATCTACAGTCTCGGGGCAACGCTGTACGCGCTGCTGGCCGGCAAACCGCCCTTTTCCGGTCCGCAATACGACAGTCTCATGAGCAAGCTGCGGGCGTTGGCGATCGAAGACCCGCCTTCCATTCAGACCCTGCGCCCGGATGTTCCGTATGAGCTGGCTCTGGTGATCGAGCGGATGCTGGCCAAAGACCCCAACGTTCGCTTCAGCACACCGCAGGAGGTGGTGGCCGCACTCGAACCTTTCTGTGCTGGCGCTGACCTCGCGTCGCTTCTGGACGGAAAACTGCCGCAGCGCAGTCCTGCCGCTCCCGTTGTCGTAGCGCCGCCAACACCCATTACTGGTACGGTAACGCTAGCGGCTAGCCCGGCGACAACCGAAGGCGTGGGTTTACGCGAATTAATCCGCCGGCACCGTCGCCGCAGTGTTCCGCCCTGGGTCGTCGTAGCCGGCGTAGTCGCAGCCGGAACCGTGTTACTGATGTTGCTGGCGGCTTTTTTCCTGCTGCGCGAGCGTCGCGCACCCGAAGAGGAAGCAGATCGGCCACCAGCTAAACGCTCGACGACATCCGCCCAGATTGCAGGAATGCCCGCCCCCAATGCTAAGCCCACGTCGCCCGCTGGCCAGCGCCAGCCGGTGACCTGGATTATCGGCCGCAATGTCATTGCCATCGAGGAAGCCTTATCCCGCTCCCTGGACGGCGACACGGTTCGGGTCCCTGCAGGTCAGTACACACTTGCTGCCACGCTGGTCTTGAACAAGCGAATTACGCTGCGAGGCGATGGCCAAGACCGAACTGTGCTGGTTTCGAACGTCCCTGGAGAGTGCGTGCGGGTAATCGCGTCCGGCGTGCAGATTCAGAACCTGACCCTGGAATACACCGGCGACCAGCCTGCCAATATCCTTGTGGTTACTGGACAAAAATGCACTATATCCGCATGCAGCTTTCGCGGGGCGCGGGCAGTCAATACACCAGGAGCACCTCCGAGAACCCACGGCTCCGGCGTTTGGGTGACCGGCAGCGCCTCGGCCTCGATAAGCAATTGTTCTTTCCAGAACAATGAAAAGGCCGGAATTGAAGTTACTCATGCCGCTAAGGCTCAGATAACAGCTAATACCTTCGCACGCTGATTTGATGGCGTGCTCTTTTTCAAGGCCGGAGAGGGGCTACTCGCAGACAATCGCTGCAGGGATTGTAGTGCTTCCGGCATCGCCATACTGGACACTGGTGAGCAAGTAGTGGTAGCTAGCAATACCTGCGCTGGTAATATGCAGGGAATCTATGTTCGCAATTCCCCCGTGATCCTGGATGGTAACGACGTATCTAATAACAAGCTGTATGGGTTCCTCATCGTGGGACCGGGCAAACCGACCCTGCGGCGCAACATCATTCAGGACAACGGCGCATACGGAATCTGTTGCGATGGCGTCGTTCCGAACATAGAGCCGAACAATATCTTCTCCGGTAATAAGAGCGGGGCGGTTTTTCCCCGGGGTATCTTGCAGTTGGCTGAGCCGCCGCAATCGCCGGCTCGTCCACCAGTTGCTTCCTCGGAGCCGCCTTCATCTAAGCCAACCCAGGAGGAGCAACCCGGCAAGCCCAGGGTAATTCGCACCTGGCAGGTGGGAAAAGATGCGGCGACGCTGGAAGAAGCAGTGCAGAAAGCGCAAGCCGGCGATATTGTCTTACTGCCCGAGGGGAAATTCGTGCTCGCCCGCGAACTGGTCATTGACAAGGCATTGACACTGCGTGGCGCTGGCCGCGATAAGACGCACGTCATTTCCACCGCCGCGAACTACGTGCTCAACTTACAAGGCCCGGGTCCTTATACAGTCGAAGGCATAAACTTCTCGCACAGCGGCTTGTCCGGGGCTGACATTTTGGTGGTGACCGGTTGTGAGGAATGTCAGATTATTGGTTGTCGGTTTGCAAATGCTCGCAGGGACGTCAATCAAAAGCAATACGGTAGAGGATTGGTAATCAACGCAGTCTCCTGCCAGATACGTAATACTCTGGTCGAGGACAACGAGAGCACAGGCGTTAGTTTACGAGGCCCTCCGCAGGCTAAGTTTCTTTGCGAAGAGATAACCGTCTCTGGTAACGGTGGCATAGGGCTAGCGATAGAGGGTGGGCACGCCATTGTCAAGAAGGCGTCGGCATTGAAGAACCGGGCGGACGGTTTTATGGTCGGACTGGGAAACCAGATAAGAGCACAGTTCGAAAGTTGTCTAGCTTTAGAGAACAACTGGACAGGCATTGGCCTCTGGGGTGGCGAAGTTATAGTGAGCAAGTGCGAATGCAAGAATAACCGCCTTCAGGGCGTCTGCGCTCGAAACAATAGCAAACTCACTGCTATCGGTAACACTTGTACCGGTAACGGCCAGTCTGGCATTCGCTTTCAAGAAAACGCAACTGGCTCAGCGACGAAAAATCAATGTTTCAATAATACCTTTGGCATCTCATTACTCGACGAGACCACGGCACTAATTGAGGGCAACTTGTGTTCGAACAACAAGAGTCACGGCATTTTGTCCCAAGACAGATCGAAACCCACCGTTCGGTTTAACCAGTGCCTCGGCAATTTTCGTTCAGGCATTGCGGTAGAAGGCAATGCCAGCCCAGAACTTGAAGGGAATACTTGCCAGCGTAACCAGGAGTACGGCATTAACCTAAGCCCGTCTGCCAATCCCAAGGTTGGCCCAAAAAATATCCTATTTCCAAACGGGCTTGGTCCGACGAATCGGCGCTAATGGTTACCTTCCCCAGGGGCGGCGGAAGCGACGACCGGTAAGGAAACTTTCCAGCACACCGGTAGCTAGGTTATCGGCGGAACAATACACGGCCAGACCCTGGCACGCTGCTGCCAGCCGCTGTATGAAACGCGTCAGCCCAAAATAGAACGGGTCATCCACCAGCGCGACCGTACTGATATGAATGCCCTGGCGATGACAGCGGACGGCCTCCTCGATAGTAAGGCGAGCGGTTTTCTCTGCGGGGGGATAGAGCAGCACCATCTCGGTGCCTTCGATATGGGCGGTGGGTTCGCCGTCGGTGATGCAGATGATCTGTCGGTTGGCACAGCCCTGTCGGACTAAGCGCTGGCGGGCGACGCGCAGACCGGCCTGCAGGTTGGTGAAATGTTCGGGAACGTGTCGCGGCGGCCTGTCGAGCGGAAAGCGAAGGTATACGCGGCTGTCAAAAATGGTGACCTCTTTCGGCGTCGCCAGCAAAAGCGCTCGCTCATGCAACGGCGTGGTAAAGGTGTAAAAGCCGATGATTTCCAGCCAATCCTCCGGATAGCGTTGCCGAATCCACTCTCGCAAAGCCAGACTGACCCGCTTGGCTTGGACGAATTTGCCGAAGCGTCCCATCGAGCCGCTCATATCCAGAAGTACTACGGTGGCGCAGCGGGACTGTTGCAGCGTTTCGTGGACCACGAAATCTTCCTCGTGCAGGCGCAGGCGTGGTCTTGGGCCGGATTGACGAAACTCCTCCGCCTGACGCTGCAAAGCGTTTTTCAACGTTTCGTGAGCGGCAATTAGCGAAAGGGCATCGCCGAACTGATACGGTCGGGTTTCTTCCGGTTGCATTTCGCCACTGCCCCGCCAGGGAGTCTCATGTCTGCCGGGAGCATCACGGCGTCGGACGGCAAACAGCTCCTGCAGAGCTTTCTGGGCAATCCGCCGTATCCCTTTGACCGTCACTATCAGCCGACCGCGTTCATCCTCGCTGAGGTATCCCTCGCGAATGAGTTGTTCGACCAGCCAGCGATCCTCTTCCGGCAGGCGTTGCAGTTGCCGCAGCAGCCATTCGCCGTGTTCCAGCAGGGGTTCGCTCAGCTGATCGAACGCCTGTTCTGCCGCCTGGGACTGGAAAGCGTGTTGCGAATCGAAGCGCTGGAATTCAAAAAGCGCCATGCTCAAATTCCTCTGTGGTGGCATGTATCCTCTGCTGACAATTTACCGCCTCAGTTCCCGTCGCGACAGGTGCGGGTAACCGTGTGGAGCAATCGCGAATGGACAACGCCAACGGATTTCACTGGCCCGGCAAAGGGACTCATGCGGAGGCGGTGACACGGCGACCGAGTACTAGCAGGGTAATGTCGTCGTGCTGATGCGGGTTACCGGCGCAATGTTGTTCCAGCAACTTGATCAGATGTCGGGCACCCTGCGCCGCAGAAGCGGGCGGTGCCGTTCGGATCGCATGCAAAATGCGATCGCGACCGAAATGCTCTCCTCCGGCACTGGTGGCATCGAGCACCCCATCGCTGAACAGGTAAACAACATCCCCCGGCTGCAACGACACTTGGCAGGCGGTGTAACTGGCATCGGTCACCACGCCAATCGGCAAGCCGATATCGTCGCCACTGGCAATCTCCTCGATGCGGTCGTTGCTGTTGCGGCGAAGGATAGGTGGGAGATGTCCGGCATTGACGAGGGTCAGTCGGTGAGCGCGGGTATCCAGCACGCCGAGGGCGAGCGTGACGAATCGGTCGGCCAGACCGGCCTGGTGCAGGGATTGATTGAGCATGGCCATGGCCAGCTCTGGTGCCGGTTGCGTCAGCACGCAATAGCGAACATCGGCAGTCATGCGGGCCATCAGCAACGCTGCCGCCACTCCTTTCCCGGCGACATCCCCCACGGCCAGCACCCATCGGCCATCGGGTAACGGCAGTACGGTATAAAAGTCGCCACCGACATAGCGGGCGGCTTTGTAAAAGGTATGAAACTCATACTCAGCCAGTCGCGGCAATTCGGTCGGCAACAACACCGCCTGCACCTGCCGCGCAAATTCCATTTCCCGTTCCAGTCGTTCGCGGGCCACTCGCTCTTCGTGCAAGCGGGCGTTGCCCAGTGCCAGGGCTGCCTGATTGCACACCGCCACCAGCAGTTGCAAGTCCTCCTGAGTGAACAAGCGGGTGCGATCCTGCGTGTCCAGCTGAATGACCCCGAGAATCTCGCCATCCGGGCTGCGTAACGGCGCGCAAATCACCGAACGAATCAGGAAATCGGCAATGCTTTCGCTGCCGCGGAACTGCGAAACAGCGCTAGCATCCTCGCACAAGAAAGCTTCCCCGCTCCGCACGCACTCTTCCAGAATCGCCCGCGACGGCCGAGCCGTCTCCTCATCTTTTTCCCGCCGACATTTCCGGGCGCGCACCACCCAGCGTCTGCGATGCTCATCCGGCATAACCAGAAAGGCGCGATCGGCCTGACGGAAAACTTTGAACAGGCTTTCCAGGACCTGCGGCAAGAGTTTTTCCACTTCGAGCGTGCGACTCAGCGTGTTGCTGATCTCCAGCAGCATCTGCAACTTATCCGCCGGCTGTGCCTGCAACAGCAGATAACTCGACTCCTCTTTCACTGCCAGCCGACCCATCACCGTCGAACCGCCCGTCTCCTCGCCTTCGTCCTCTTCTTCCGGGCGGAATTCCTCGGGCAGGGGTTTGGGGGGTCGGCCCTCCAGAAACTGAAAGCGGAAGTCGCAGATGCGGATCTCATCCTTGTCGCGCAAGCGCACCGGCACCTGCGGGTCGAGCGTGTGTCCGTTGACCACGGTCTTGTTGCGACTATCCAGGTCTTTGATGTAATACTCGTCCGGGCCACGGCGAAAGATCTCGGCATGTTCCCGGCTCACTGCCGGGCTGGGAATGACCAGATGGCAACTTGGATTGCGGCCGATCAGGAACGATTCGTCCTTCAATTCGTACCGGGCTCCGACATTTGGTCCACGAACCACCACCAGTGCGGCCATGGCTCACCTTCCCGTTGCCACAACCCCTTTTCGCTTGTTCCGCCCCAGGCTCTCCGCTCGCGAGCCTTCCTGCCTTTTTGCCGATTCTAGCCATCGCCTGCTACCTCTGTCAAGCAATCACTACTTGCCGACCTCCTCGGGGGTCTCTTGACTGAAAAGATCGCTCCCGGCGGTTGTATCCATTTTTTTCTTGACCGACGGCAAACGGCGGGTTAGAATCAAAGGCATGTGTGCCGGCACTCGCTAATCCAACCTAAGGAGACCCTATGCGCAAGATCGCCCGCACTTTGCAGATCGAGTGGCTCGAGGATCGCTGTGTGCCGGCGGGCACGGTGACGATTATCGGCTGGGGCGCGGGCAACATCAACATCATCGGTGATGCCCTGGCCAACGACGTTGACGTAACCGGTTCCAGCCCCAGTCAGCTCACCATTACGGGCAACGCAGGAACTACGCTGAATTCCGCCGGTGTACCCGCCGCGTGGGTCAGCAGCAGCACGTCAACGCAGGTGATCATCAACCTCCCGTCCCCGCTCGTGCTCGGTCAGCTCTTTATCAACCTCCGAGCCGGCAACGACATTGTCAACATTTTCAACGTCACCGCTGGCGGGAGCATCATTATCGTGCCTGGTGATGGCGACGACCAGGTCAAGATGGGGGCCGACGTTACGCTGAAGGCCCTGCTTATCCGGGAAACCCTCGGTGATGACTTCGTGCAGCTGGATAACGTGAAGGCTCGCGATCCCTCGTGGATTTCGTTGAGCGCGGGCAATGACAAATTGCTCATCGCGGGTGCCGGCACCGTTTTCGACAGTGATTTGACCATTCTCATGGGCGCCGGCAGTGACTTCCTGCATTTTATCCCCGGCGTGTCGAGGATTATGGGCAACCTCCTGATTGACACGAGTGCTGTGCAAGGCGACGGGGGCGATACAGTGCTGGTGGATTACGCCGTTAACCCCACGGATCCGCCTACGCTGTTCGTCAACGGGAACACCACCATCCTCACCGGTAACGGGGCCGACAAGATCATATTTGGTGCCGGCCCCGGAATGGGTCGCAGTGCCATACTCGGAGTTCCTAATCAAGGCGTAAATCCATCCGTCAGCATCATAATGGGCAATCAGAGTGACAAGATTTTCGCCAGTCGCGTCGGTTTTTCCGTGCTGAATGCCCAACTGGGCGCCGGTGACGACACGGTACTCAACAACTGGGGCGCCGCCAGCGTCAGTGTCGCACCTGGCTCAGTGCTCAATGGCGGCCCGCATTTCATGGGTGATACATTACCTTCCGGCTGGACAGCACCGCCGAACTTGACGGTTACGGGTTTCCCATAATAAACGAATCCTGCACCACACAAGTACGTCGCTTTCATACGCATCTCCAGCAGAGGCGGGTGTGAGCTCGCCGTGGGAGGTGGAATCGCGTCTGCAACAGCGCTACCGCACAAGGTAGCTGGTTAGCGTCGTGTGTCGAGAGCGGCGGGCGTTAGCCCGCCGTGGTGTGGGAGACGTCCCCACAACGGCGAGACACAGAATCACAGGGCGCTGTCGCCGGAACAAGAGCGGGGGACGTAAGCTCCCCCGTGCCTTTCATATCGCGACCGTCGGGACGTTCGACGAAGCAGAATCGGCAGTCTTCCGGGTGATGGTGGTGCTGTCGTTATGATCGGGATTTCGGGACTTACGGTGGGATGAGGCTCATCGCTCGTTTGTCTGGAAATGAGAACGTGTGTCGGAGGTTCGGGTGATTCGCGGTGCTGGCGTTTGCACGTTCCATGGTGGGCTGACATCCACCGCTCTTGTCTTCCGTGCGCGGGCGCGTACGCGCGAAAACGCATTTCGCCGCAAGGGCGTTACCTTGACCACGGTGGGCTGACATCCACCGCTCTTACTGCTGGACTTGCGAAGTCACGCTGGCTATGGGCGCAATGGGCACCGAAAAGCATCGGAAAAAAACGGATTAGCGGCGGGTGGATTCGAACCACCGACCCACGGCTTATGAAGCCGCTGCTCTGACCACTGAGCTACGCCGCCATTACTGGCATTCGTCGAAAAAGGCAAGTCGTCATCCGCACCGAACTATTTCTCGAGCTGCGCCAGGAGAATGTTTCACACAGATGAATCGCTCCTGGGCCTGCCGCTTGCGCCAGCAAATTTCCCTACTGATTGTATCCTCGCGCTGGCCGGCGTGTCCAGCAGGCTGGTGTGGGCATATAGCTGCTCGGAAATTGACGGCATTAACCTGGCCAGCAGCCGAGCGTTCAATAGCAATATAAAGTGGCCCTCCTGTACCCTGCCTTCCTCAAACATTGCCTTCGAACTGTGGACGGTAGCCGTACCGCTGAACCCATAAAGGAGAGCGACGATGCGTGTAAGCTTCTGCGTTGCCGGAATGCTCGTGCTGATGCTGAATGCGGCTCCTGGCGCGGCAACCGCTCAGGATGCCGCTGGCAAGATCCGCGTGGTGATCATTGATGGCCAGAACAACCACGATTGGCGCAGCACCACGCCGTTCATGAAACGGGTGCTGGAGGAGAGCGGCCGATTTGCGGTGGATGTCTCCTCGAACCTGCGGCCCGGAGACAAGCCAGGGAATGTTCCTACCGTGCCGTTTCCGCCGGACCTGAGCAAATACGATGTGGTGCTCAGCAATTACAACGGTGCTCCCTGGCCGAGCGAGTTTCAAAAGGAGCTGGAGACGCGTTTGCGGGAGGGCAAGATCGGACTGGTGATCGTGCATGCGGCGAATAATGCGTTCGGCAACTGGTCGGAATACAACCGCATGATCGGTCTGGGCTGGCGCAACGCCAAAGGCGGAGAACGCATTTACCTGGACGACAGCGGTCAGCTGGTACGGATGCCAGCCGGACAAGGTGATGGTTCCGGGCATCGCTATACCGGCGAATTCACCGTAGTGATCCGCGATCCCGATCACCCGATCACGCGGGGACTGCCCCGGGAATGGCGACATACGCGAGATGAACTGTACGACAATCTGCGTGGACCAGCGGAAAACATGCACCTGCTGGCCACCGCCTACTCCAAGGGCACCCGTGCACATGAGCCGATGCTCTGGACGGTCAGTTACGGCCAGGGCCGCGTCTTCCATACGCCGCTGGGGCATGACTTGAACGGCATGCGCTGCATCGGCTTCATTACGGTGCTGCGTCGGGGCACGGAATGGGCAGCCACCGGCAAAGTCACCATCCCCGTTCCCGATAATTTCCCCACCGCCGATAAAACCAGCGCCCTGAGAGATTGATCATTCGACGGAGATGCGCAGCAGGTCGTCGCGTAACTCCGGCAATTCCGCCAGACGATTTTGGCGGGCGGCTTCGCGGAACCGTCGCAATGTCAGTTCCAGATGCTCGGCGGCGTCTGGGTAATCCTCGCGGACATCGTTGACTTCCCAGCGATCATCCGGCTTGATGTAAAGGCGTGGCGGGGGTATCGGTCTGTCTGGCGAAGTGCGCACGGGCAAGATGAGATACCATTGATGCGTGCGCAGCGCCCACCACTCTTCGACGCCAAATCGGCCAATGGAGCAGGCATACTCCCGCAGTTGCACATACTCGCCGCGTGCCAGTCCCAGAATACTCTTGCCGTGAATCTCCCGGGGAACAGGCGCCGCAAAGTACTCGAGCAAAGTCGGGAAAAAATCCACCGGTTGGACCAGCTGCTGAATGCGTCGTCCTGCTTCTTTGCCGCCCGGCCAGCGCAGCAATAGCGGCAAATGCACCATTTCTTCGTGCAAACAAACCCCGACATCGCCAACCAATTCGTGCTCGCCGAGAGGCAGCCCGCAATCGCTGGTGACCACCAGCAGCACCTCGTCGTATAGCCCCTTGCTCCGCAGAAAGTCCAGGAGCATCCCCAACCATTGATCCACGCCGCTGACCACGCCCGCGTAACTGTACAGCAGAACTTCCCGCTCCTCCTTACTCAGGTCAGTGCCGACACGGCCGGTTTTCGGTTCGAAGATCGGCTGCTCCGGTGCCCCTTCGAGAGCACGAACGGCGTCGTGGTCATACAGGGGAGCTTCCCAGGGCAGTTGCAACGCGCCCAGTTCCAGCCACAACAACCAGGGTTCGCTGGCGGCATATCGGGTCAGCCAATCGGTCGCCGCCTGAATGCACCCAGCGGTGAGACTTTCTTGTTCGAGTTCGGCTAGGCGATCACGGCGAATGACCTGCACCATCTCCCAACCGCTGGCCCAGACCCCGTGCAGACTCGGACTACGTTCGTCGCCAATAAAAACCGTTCGCACGCCTTGTTCCCAGAGCAACCGCAACAAACCCGGGGTGCGACTGGGGCCACCGAAACCGTGTCGGCCAGTAAACCAGCTCCGCCGTACCGCGGTCGGCGATGCCCGATCCACGTAGCACTGGTCAAACACTACTCCTTCCGTGGCTAGCCGATCCAGCGCAAAAGTATCCAGCCATTCGCTGCCGTAGCAACTCAAGTAAGCTGGTTGCAATCGATTGACGACAATCCAGATGCACTTCATGGTTCGTCCCATCCGCCGGCACGAGCGGTCACAGCTGCTGAAGAGACCCGCTGCAATAGCCAGCGCCGCTGCGGAATCGTCCGCAGATTCACAGGCTCATCGCCCCAGACCGCAGGAACGATGATTCCGCGCTGGAAACGCGGATTGGCTACATTGTAGCGAAAGCGGGACAGCTATGTGCTGGCAACATAGCAGCGGACTTACGCTCACCGTGACGGCTCCGGAGCAAAGATGGGCTGGGAATCGGGCTGCTGTAGCCGAGGCTGTTGACGTTGGCCATCGAGGGCTGCAAAATACCAAAGGACGGGCAGTTACGCGACGGGCGGCAGGAGCGAAGGCGTTTCCTGAACGACCCATCCCTGCCGGCAGCCGAGACTATGGCCTTGCGGAGCAGGAATCCATGACGCCAAAGATTCATCTCGAGCGGATGATGCATCGGGACGTGGTCAAGGTGGCGGGGGAATCTGTAGCAAGTTACGCCCTAATCAAATTGATTCCCGCCGGTGATTTCAGTAGCGTGCCGATGCGGCTGAATGTGGCGCTGGTGCTGGATGTCAGCGGTTCGATGTATGAAGAGGACGGAACAGGCTTGAGCCGATTGCAGCGGGTGCAGGAAGCGGCTGGCCGGGCGTTGCAGCAGTTGCAGCCGCACGACCTCATCAGCATAGTCGCGTTTGGCCACGATGCCCGTGTCATTCTCCCGCCTACGCCGCTGTCCGAGCGACAAAGAATTGAGGAGCATCTGCTGGCGGTGGATCAGTTCAATGTCGATCCGGGCGGAACTTCGATGGACCAGGGCATGCACCTGGCCGTTGCCGAGCTGCAAAAGCATCACGGCGAGGGAGTCCTTTCCCACCTGGTCATCCTCACCGATGGCGAAACCTCTGGCGAATCCGTGTGCAAGCAAATCGCCGCTTCTTTGCCGCAGCAGAAGATGCATTTGACCCTGATGGGCATCGGCACCGAATGGAACGCCAATCTCGTTAAGGAATTGGCCAAACTCAGCAACGGTAAGTGGTTTTACATCGAAGCTGACAAGCGGGAAGAAGCGGAGCGCATCTTCGTCCAGGAATTCGCGCAATTAGCGAGCACGGCCTTTACGGAAGTAGAGATGCATCTGCGGCCGGTCAAGGATGTGCGGGTGAAACGGTGTCGGTTGGTGGTGCCGGAAATCCGCGAATTACCCTTACGGGAAGTGGAGGAGCGGCACCTGGTCGCGGACCTCGGCACATTGGAAAAGGATAAGTCCACCCGCTACATCCTCGATTTCAGTTTGCCGCCACGACCCGACGGCGATTACGTGATTTGTCAGGTCGAGGTCACCTACAAACTCGGAGCGGTGCCCGGCACGACCGGGCCGGTTCCGCTGAAGGTGCGTTACTCGGCCACGCAGCCCAGCTACGTTAACGCCGAGGTCATGAAGCACATTGACGAGGTGCAGATTTACGAGATGAACGCCAACCTGCAACAGGCCATTCAGCAGAACAAAGTCGAAGAGGTGAAACGCTTGGCGGAAGCGATTGAACGGAAGGCGACGATGCTCGGCCCACGAGCCGCCAAGAAAACCATGCTGGCCAAGCAGGCCCTGCAGGAAATCCATGCCGGCGGCCGCGTCTCCAAGAAAACTATGCTCGCTCTCGAAGACTCGATGCGTCTGGCCGAGGAGATGCCGACCAGTTGAACCCGCCGCCAGCAAGTGTCCTTGGATGATTCTGACGCAAACAACCTGTCGCAGCCTGGTGCGCTTAGTCGCTGGAGGATTGCAGCCATGGTGAAGTGTCCGTATTGCGGTTACAGCAATGAAGAGGGCTCGCTCTTTTGCGAGCAATGCAAATCCGACCTGACTTCGCCGACTGTCCCGATGGCAGAAGCAGCTCCGGTAGCGGAGGCGATTCCTGCGGCGGAACCGATTTTGTCCGCACCGGTAGCGGAGGCGATCCCCGCAACTGCGCAACCAGCCGTTCCCGTTGCCGAAGCCGTTCCGGTAGCGCCGACAATCCCCACGGCGGAATCTCCCGCGATAGCGACAGCGGCTCCCGTCGCGGAAGCCGTGCCCTCAGCCACTCCCGTGGCCGAGGCCGTTCCCACGGCGATTCCAACCAGCCCAGCCACGCCTCCGCCACCGTCGGGCACCGCGACTGTTCCGCCGAGTTCCCCGGCTGGCGTAGCCGCACCAGCTCCCGCTGCTCCAACCGCCCCGGTCTTTCCTCCTGGTACTCAACCACGTCTGAAGGTCATTCGTGGGATGAAGATCGGCGACGAATTTCCTATCTACGAAGGGGAGAATTTCATCGGTCGCGCCGACGAAAAGCCCGTGGATATTGACCTGGAATATCAGGAACCGCCCGACCGCATCTGGACTTCACGCCAACACGCCGTCATCATCTTCGAGAATGGCCAGATGCACATCGAAGACCTCAACAGTGCCAACGGCACCTATGTCAATCGCCAGCGGGTTTATCCCGGTCAGAAGCAGCCGCTCAAACCCGGTGACGTGATTCAGATTGGCACGGTGCAGATGCGGGTTGTCGTTTGAGCCAAAAGCACCCCCACTCGCCACACGGCGCGGTTGCCTGCAACTGGTAATGGATGCAGGCCCTCGCCGGTTCTGTGACGCGGGAGAGGTTACTTTGGCCGGAGGACCTCGTGCTGGACGTGGCGGAACTGGTTGCGCTCCAGTGTCAATTCGGGGGCTTGACCGAGAATGACGATGGCGGCGCTGTTGGGATTCGGTTTGCTGTAGCCGATGACGTTTTCCCGCAGCACCACGCCGCTGTGCGTCCCCTGGAAAATCACGCCGGCGATGACTCCCTGTGGAAGACCAGTGGCAGAAGAGTTGGGCGATTCGGGAGAGGGGAGATTATCGAGAATGACATTTTTCTCGAAGCGATTGCGGTGGGCGCCCGCGGGCTGGCCATGGTCATCGCGGTCGTCGCGGAAAAGGACACCGCCACGCCCGTTTTCGGTAATGGCGTTGCCGAGGAACACGTTGTCGGTGTCGTGGCAGCCGACAGAGATGCCGGGGCCGCGATTGCGAGTGATCTGGTTGTTCTCAAAGCGCACCTGCCGTACACCAACGCAAACGAACAGACCCGGGCCGCCGTTGCCGACGATGCGGTTGCGGCGGACCAAACTGTCGCGCGAATCGCTGCCCGGATGCACGCCGAAGACGTTGTTATTCTCAACGACGCAGTCTTCCACTGTGATGCCGCGCGACTGCCATTGAAAACTGATACCGTCGCCAGGAAAATCGCGAACCAGGCAGCGGCGAATGGTGACGTCCTGGCATTGATAGAGATAAATCGCGGCGACGCGGCAGCCGTCAGCGAACTGGTAGAAAGGTGCGAGCTGTTTGTGGCCTTCGATAGTGATTCCCTCGATAAGAGCGTGGGCAACGCCCGAACCGCTTATCAGCGGGAACAACCGTGCCACTCGCGCTCGCCTCGCCACACCGTAGTCATGTACCAATGGTTGCGAAAGGCGAAACCTTTTGGGGCCGATTTGCTCGACCAGCGTGGCGGTGGTAATGGCAAATCCGCTAGTCTGGTCATCACGGATGGCAACGCCATCGCCGACCTGGAAATCCGCGGCATCAGCGAGGGTAATTTCCCGCGAACCAGCGCGGGCATCCTCCGCCAATGGTACCACCTTCCAGCTGTGAGGGACGAGCACGGTCTGGTCGGGTACGCCCAGCAACGATACCCTTTCGCGGAGGCGCAGGCTGTTGCGCAAGACATACCGCCCCGGCCCTAACCGCACTTGACCACCGCCTTGCTCGGCCACCTGATCGATGGCCTGTTGCAAACGGCGATCGTCTGTGTTCTGGTTGTCGCCCGGACTTGCAGCCACGGCGATTTCCACAGCAGCCGCGGATTCGCCCTGCGCCGGTTTCGCCTGCGCGGCTAGCAGTTGCTTTTTCGCTTCTTCCGGCGTGGCAAACTGCAACACCAGCTTCTGACCGACATGCAGCGGAAAACTTATCGCGGCGCCAAAGTAGCGAAGCGGCTTCTTCTCCGGCAAGGTCAGGAGCACGCCCTGGCGGTAAACCGGATGCGGGAAATAGAAGCGATCGCCAACGATCGGTTCATGCGGTGCGCGCTGGCTTCCATTGTGCAGCGGTGGCAACAGGACGTCGAAATTGCCCAACCAGATAGTGTGCTCCACATTGGGACGAGTAGGCGGCACCAGTCCGATTTCTATCCGCTCGGCATGGAAAGTGTATTGCAGGCGGGCTTCGTCATCGCTGTACCAACCGCCGCAGCCTACGGTCAATGTATTCGGACCACGCCAGATGAATTGGCACGGCATACGATAGCGAAAACACCACTTCTCGCCACGCTGCACACCGGGAAAGCCGTTGATGAAGTTGGTGTTGTGGATACGCCCATGACGACGATGCCCGTCGGCGTCGAGCAGGTAGTAGGAAACGCCGCTAAAGTGATCTACCCGCATAGTGTAGCCCGGAGCGCGAACAACAAACTGGGCCAGGCGCGGCAGGCGTCGGTCTTCTGTGACAACTACGCCGACACTCACCGGCAAAGTGACACTCACCAGTGGTGCATCCGCTTCTGGTTGCAGGACAATTTTGTCCAGCCGAGGTGGCGCCTGGCGATGGGCACGCACCCGCAACCGCACGGTGTGGGTCTGACCGTGACGCAGTGCTGGAACTTCGATTCGCTCCGGCTGCACCAGAATCCCGGGCGGTGGCAGCACGCGATAAGTTCCCTGGGCGGTCCCTTCGCCGATGCTGCGCAAATAGAGCGTGGCCTGCCGTTCGCCCCCTTCGGGCAGATGGACTTCTTCCGGCAGAAACCAGGCATGGACGTAGGCGCGGCGCTCTGCGGGTTCAAGGTCGCTCGCCTGCCGGTCGCTTTCGATTTCCGGGGAACCTGCTGGCGGAGAACCGTACTGGACGAATCCAGCGTTGTACTGCACAGCCGTCTCGCTTCCGTTCAGGCGAACGGTGCGTGGTTGCTTGGCTGCGCGGAGCCGAAATGCCAGAATTGCGCCACGGCCGACTAGCTGGTCGCCGGCCAACCGGAGATAAGCGTAGTTGCGGAAGCGGAAGGCTTCCCCGCCCGGGGTGACCAATTCCCGTTCTTTATCCGGCACCTGCGATAGCAGCAAGTAGTCGGTAAATGCCGCGCTTTGCAACCGCACGGCGACCAGGGAACTGTCCTTGCCGGTGTCTAATCGGCGGATGCTGGTCAGCATCGGGGCGTCGGTGTAAGGTTCATGGAGGGCAACGAAAGTCGTGGCCGATGTTAGGCGACGCACCAGAACTACCGGAGAACTTCCCTCCGGATGGCCTTCGATGCGATGGTAGGGAGGGCCATCGGTGATCGGCGCATCGCCGCAAAACACCTGAGTCCCTGGCACGCCCAGCATCGTCAGCCGTACGCCCACGCTTTGCTCGAACCATTCCTTCCCCAGTGGTTGCAGACCGGGAGTGATGCCCGCGCTTTGCTGAATCCAGTCTACTTGCCAGGCAGCGTCGGTGCGGCGGCTGCGTTCGTTGTCCACCCACCAGTAGTAGGGCACTAACTCGTGGCTGGGCTGATAGCTGGCAGGTCGGCCAGGATAGAGCCGACCCAGTCCATGCATGACCCAGTCGAAGACGCGCTCCCGACCACGCTGATCCTGGGCGTGAAAAACGTCCAGCAGGTATTCCCGCGTCAACAGGAGTGTGCGGCTTTGTTCCACATCCTCGAAGGCACTGCCGTGAATGGCGAAGTATTTGACTTCCGGAGCGAATTCTTGCTGCGTCGCAAATTGGCCGGGTCGCGGCGATTGATAGTCCACCAGCAAGGTATTGTGGGCAATTCCTTCGTGCGTATAACCGAGGTAGGCCGGCTCGTACTGGATGACATTGAGGTCGGGATAGAGCAGTCTGCCTTTCCCGTGGAGAATGAGGCTGTAGTAATCCTCGTGGCCATGCCCCACCCGGGTTCCCAGGCGCACTAAAGCCGCCAGTGCCCCAGAGGTCCAGTAATCCGGCGATTCGTCAGCTCGCAGCATCGCCAGGCCCTGGCTCGGATATACGCCGCTGGGCGCCGGCGGTGGCTGAAGACGCTCCGGCAATGGCAAGCCGTGCGTGAGCGCAGTCCAGCCCCAGACGGCCCGGCCATAGTTCAGAGCATGATCGCGTTGCGGATTCAAATGCAGGAACCAGGCGTAGCCCGGATCCCGGAAGTGGCGTTAGGCGATTTCCAGCAAGCCGAGAATTTCCCCGGGCACCGGTCCATCTGGCGGATTGGCTAAAAACGCATCGTGCAAGGTTCCCCCAGGGCCGTAACTCGTCGACCCGTCCCCGTAAGTCGCCAGCCGGATCGAACCACCTCGGATGCCCGTTCGCTCCAGGGGAAACGCCAGCCGCAGGTACCCATCGAGAATGCTGCGGATCGAGGCTTTGCTGCGTGGCGCGACGTAGTCGTAGAGATAGGTGCCATCAAAATGCCGAGCGGCTTCGGCCAGCGCCAGCATGCCGTGCACGTCGTAATGCAATGCGTAAATCGGTGCTTCGCCCCAGAAGTGTCCGTCTTTGATCATGGCGTCCAGTGCCGCGTAGAACCCACCTCGCGCTGGGCCGTGGGCCCCGCGGTCGTGTAACGCCCAGTCAATCAACTCCTTGTCCCCCAGGCAATATCCAACCAGGCCAACGCGGCAGTGCTTGTCGAAGACGAGGTTAGGCGTGGTCGTCCAGAGTTTTTCGCCCTCGATGATGGTACGGGCGGCTGTGCGCAACCACCGCTCGACCAGTTCCCGTTCCGAATCACTGAACCGGTCGTAGCACAAGTCATAGGCCCAGGCGTAAATGCCCCACGGTCCCCAGGCACCAAATTCCGGTTGTAAGCGTAATTGCAGTTTTTCATACTCCGGCAGCATGGCCCGCGCCTGGTGCACCAAGAGTTGGCGGACTTTTTCGCCGTAAGCCCGCTGGCCAGTGATGGCGTAAGCCAGTGCGGTTTCGCGGAGATTGCGTTCCGGATAGACGTTGGGTTCATCGGCCAGTGCCTGCACACGCCGGAACAGTGCCGCCGCCCATTCGTAACGCTGAATTTTCTGGCGAATCTCCTCGATTTCCTCGCGGTTGAGCAACAAATTCGGGTGCCGCACCGCTCGCTTTTCCTGCGGCGAGACCGCCGACAGCGTCAGCGCCAGCATTGCCAACACGCACATGGGTAGTTTCCGCCCCGGAGACCGCATGGCATTTCCTCCAGCTCAACGAGTCTGGCAGCGTCGGACACGATCTTTCGGTAGGCACTTTTATGCGTAGGTACTTCCGCATGACCTGGCAACCGGCCGATCCATAACCCGCCAGCACGGTGAGCCGGCCAGAAATTCGATGTAGCTTGGCGGGTTTCACGGTCGAATTTCTACTGACCGACAGGGGCAGGAAGGCACACAGTTTGCTTATCACCTGGAAGCAGTGGACATAAGCGGACCAGGGCCTCCATCCGGCAAGCCTGAGCGCGCCCTGCTTTCCGATCGGCGAGGGTAAGCCTGCCGCCGTGTCGCGTCCGGAGGCGGCTGCCTACCATAAGCGCGTACTCGCAAGACCTATTCCGGAGGGAACAGGTAATGTTCGAACAAGCAGCGGCCTATTTCCGCGATTTGCAGGACCGCATTTGCCAAGCCCTCGAAGAAGTGGATGGCCGGGCACGTTTCCGTGAGGACCAGTGGGAACGCCCCGGTGGCGGTGGCGGTCGCACACGTGTCCTGTCCGATGGTGCCGTCTTTGAGAAAGCCGGAGTGAATTTTTCTCAGGTTTGGGGCGAATTCAGCGAGGAATTCGCCCGCTCGATGCCCGGCGAAGGACGAGTGTTCCAGGCGACCGGAATCTCTCTGGTGCTGCATCCGCTCAATCCTATGGTGCCTACCGTGCACTCCAATTTTCGCTTTCTCCGTAAAGGCGACACCGCCTGGTTCGGCGGCGGAGCCGACTTGACTCCCTATTACCCCTACCGCGAAGATGTCATTCACTTCCACCGTGTCTGGAAAAGCGTCTGTGAGCGACACGCTCCCTTGGTGGATTATCGTCGGCTCAAACAGTGGTGCGATGAATATTTCTACCTGCCGCATCGCCAGGAACATCGCGGCGTGGGCGGGATCTTTTTCGATTACCTGCAGGGGGACCTGGCACGGCTGTTCGAGTTTGTCCGCGACTGCGGCGACCATTTCCTCGAAGCCTACCTGCCCATCGTCCGGCGACGCAAGGACGAACCCTACGGCGAGCGGGAACGTTTCTTCCAACAGGTGCGACGTGGACGCTATGTCGAATTCAACCTGATGTACGACCGCGGTACCCAATTCGGGCTGAGAACCGGCGGACGGGTGGAGTCCATCCTCATGTCTTTGCCGCCTACCGTGCGCTACGTTTACGATTACCGGCCCGAACCTGGCAGCCGTGAGGCCCAGCTCACCGAATACTATCTCGTTCCCCGCGATTGGGCCGACGAACCAATCTGACATGGTCAGGACTGCCGCGCTGATCAGGATGTGAAAATCCAGTAAGCCCGCACGCAGAACCAACGGCAACCACCATCCAGGAGCGGCGGGCGTCAGCCCGCCGTGGGATCGGGAAACGCATTGGCAAAACGCTACCGCGATTGTTCGGGAGACCGCCGACTGTGTGCGGACGGACGCCGTTGCGGTCGCGCTACTGGGACAACCACGGCAGGCTGACGCCGGCTGCTCTTGTGGACGTGTGTGTGGGCATTGCAAACCGCGCATTAGCACCGAACACGCGTCGTCCAACCAAGAGCGGCTGGCGTAAGCCAGCCGTGGAAACTCTGCACCATTGCCGAAGCGTAACCCACACCACGGCGGGCTCACGCCGGCCGCTCTTCGTGCATGTGCGTTCGTGCATCGCAAAAGTCGCAATTTCGCCAGCGAGCGAACGCCGCGCGAACAAGAGCGGGGAGCGTCAGCCCCCGTGGCGTTACCGAAACGCTCATGCATCGCAAGACGCCCTATCGCACGGTGCCGCTCGCACACGCGATACCAAGAGCGGGGGGCGTAGGCTCCCCGTGATTCTTGTGCAAGCGCCATGGTGATAGCCGTTCATCAGCGCACAGTCGGCAGTCTCGGGAGCAGTTGCGGTAGCGCCGTTGCAGCGGCGTTCTCCGACGCACGGCGGGCTGACGCCCGCCGCTCTGATTCGCGCGACGTCGGTCTGCGGTGGATGCGAGTGTGCCGTTGCAAGGGCGTCTCCCGTTCGCACGGCGGGCTGACGCCCGCCGCTCTTGTGTGTGTCGTCCGCCGCTCTTGTTCCTGGGGGCATGCGTTTGTGCAGCGTAGAAGTCGTTTTTTCACCGGCAAACCAACGATGTACACGGGAGCAGTGGGCGTCGCCCGCCGTGGCGCGACAATCACGATGGCCCAGGTAACGCGACTTCCAGTGGTGGACGTACGATGTGCACGGGAGCGGCGGGCGTCAGCCCGCTGTGGCGCGAAAGCGCGCATGCAAGGGAACACGCAAACCGCAAGCAGGGAACACGCAAACCGCAAGTAGGCGCGGATTCGTCCACCGTCAGGAGCGTCGGGCGTCAGCCCGCCGTGGGATCGGGAAACGCATTGGCAAGCGAATAAGCACCAACAGTGAACGGACCATGCGAGGAGTGCCGGATAAGGCCTTTCCCGTTTCTGCGCGACGAAACAGTGTGGCGAAAATGATTTCACGCCACAGCGGGAAGCCCGGCCAGGTTCGCGTAACAAGTACCGTGGCAAACGCATAGCCACAGGACCCGGCGATGAGGGATTGTTGCCGAATTTTGTCGTTCAGGTTATGCTCGCTTCACGCCGTACCCCATCCGAGGGGGCCTGGCAGGGCACACCCGCAAAGCCCCAATACTGGGCAACCGTTGTGGCTGCTCATGCCACAATAGCCAATACAAAAGCCCGCAACCAGTTTGGGGGCCCGTATAAGGCCCGTCTGAAGCTCCTGGAGAATCGGTGAGGTGGACGGTTAGCTGGAGGCGGCGAGTTGCGCCACCGGCTCGCTGGTGGTCAAACCTTCGAACACGAGCTTCTTCTCGCCGTCGCGTTCTTCGAGCTTGACCAGAATCGTGTCCTTGCCGACAAAGGCGCCGCGGAGCAATTCTTCGGAGAGCGGGTCTTCGACGAGATGTTCGATCGCTCGCCGCAACGGTCGTGCGCCGAATTCCGGGCTGTAGCCTCGGTCGATAAGGAATTCGCGTGCTTCAGGCGTGAGCTGGAGCTTGAGGCCTTTTTCGGCGAGGCGTTTGTACACTTTGTCGAGTTCGATGTCCACGATTTGCTGCAAATCTTCACGGCTCAGTGGCCGGAAGACGATGATATCATCGAGCCGGTTGAGGAATTCCGGCCGGAAGTGGGCCTCCAGTGCCTGCTTGAGCGTCTCCTTCATTTTCTCGTAGGTGGTTTCGATATCCTTCTTGCCGAAGCCCAGCGGGTTGCGGTTGGTGATTTGCTCGGCACCGGCGTTGGTGGTCATGATGAGGATGGTGTTCTTGAAGTCCACGGTTCGGCCGAAGCTGTCGGTGAGACGGCCCTCTTCCATGATTTGCAGCAGCATGTTCCAGACATCGGGATGGGCCTTTTCGATTTCGTCGAGCAAAATGACGCTGTAGGGCCGACGGCGAATCTTCTCGGTCAGCTGGCCGCCTTCCTCGTATCCCACATAGCCGGGCGGAGCACCGATGAGTCGGCTGACGTTGTGCTTCTCCATGTACTCGGACATGTCAATCTGGACTAGAGCATTCTCGTCGCCGAACATGAACTCCGCCAGTCGTTTAGCCAGCAGCGTTTTGCCGACACCGGTGGGCCCGGCGAAGATGAAGCAACCGATGGGCCGCTTCGGGTCTTTCAGACCGCTACGGCTGCGTCGGACAGCACGGGCAATGGCGGCGATCGCCTCCTTCTGGCTGACGACGCGTTTGCTTAGTTCTTCTTCCATGCGCAGCAGCCGCGTCGTCTCTTCGTCACTGAGCCGCTTCAGTGGCACGCCGGTCATCTTGCTGACGACCTCGGCCACGACTTCTTCGTCCACAATCCCGTCCACTTCGCGGGACCGCTCGCGCCATTCGCGGAGCAAAGCTTCTTTGCGTTTTTTGAGCTTATCGGCCTGGTCGCGGAGCTGGGCCGCCTTTTCAAAGTCCTGTTCGGCCACCGCCGCCTCTTTCTCCTGATTGAGCCGTTCGATTTCCTCGTCGAGCTCCTTCAGGTCGGGTGGCCGAGTCATGGCTTTGAGTCGCACCCGAGCCCCGGCTTCGTCAATGACATCAATGGCCTTGTCGGGCAGACAACGGCCGGTGATGTAACGGTCGGACAGCTCCACGGCGGCTTCGATAGCCTTGTCGGTGATCTGCACGCGATGATGGGCTTCGTAGCGATCCCGCAAACCGCGCAAGATTTCGACAGTTTCCTGCTTAGTGGGCGGATTGACAATGATTTGCTGGAAGCGGCGTTCCAGAGCGCCATCCTTTTCAATGTATTTGCGGTATTCGTCCAGGGTGGTGGCGCCGATGCACTGGATTTCGCCGCGAGCCAGCGCTGGTTTGAGCACGTTGCTGGCGTCAATCGCGCCTTCGGCACCGCCGGCTCCGACCAGCGTGTGCAATTCGTCAATGAAAAGAATGACATTGCGGACCCGGCGGACTTCGTTCATCACCGCCTTGATGCGCTCTTCGAACTGGCCGCGGTATTTCGTTCCGGCGACCATCATGGCCAGGTCGAGCACGACGATTCGCTTATCGCGAAGCAGTTCCGGGACGTTCCCCTCCACGATCATCTGCGCCAGACCTTCGACGATTGCCGTCTTCCCGACGCCGGCTTCCCCAAGGAGAACGGGATTATTCTTGGTGCGACGGCTGAGGACCTGGATGACACGTTCGATTTCGTTCTGGCGACCGATGACCGGATCGAGTTTGCCCTGGCGGGCCAGTTCGGTCAGGTCGCGACCGAACGAATCCAGGGCCGGGGTCTTGGATCGGCTGGCACGAGCAGCGGTGCTGCGTTCGCCACCACTTTCGACGGGATCGGCAGGCATATCGTGCCCCAGTAAATTCAGGACTTCCTCGCGGACTTCTTCCAGGCGCAGGCCCAGGTTCCGCAGTACCTGAGCGGCCACCCCTTCTTCCTCTCGCAGCAGGCCCAGCAACAGGTGTTCGGTGCCGACGTAATTGTGATTGAGGTTGCGGGCCTCTTCGATAGCGTACTCGATGACTTTCTTGGCACGGGGGGTGTAGGGGAGTTTCCCCATGGTGACCATTTCCGTGCCACTTTGCACCAGCCGCTCCACTTCCTGCCGAATCTTGCGCAGGTCCACGTCGAGACTCTTCAGGACGTTGGCGGCGACGCCCGATCCCTCTTTCACCAGTCCCAGCAGGATGTGCTCGGTACCGATGTATTCGTGATTGAAGCGCTGGGCCTCTTGATTGGCCAGTTGCATCACTTTGCGAGCGCGATCGGTAAACCGCTCGAACATTCTCCCTTCACCCATGCTCATGGCTGATCACCTATCAGGAGTCCACGGCGGACAGCAGCGCCAGGTTCCCCGCCTGGCTCTAGCCGTTCCGCGTTCATTGCCATTATACCTTGGCGTTCCCGTCTGGACGAGGGAAGCGCTTCGGGCTTGCGCAGGCGGATTGTAAATCGCCCGACAGTTTTGGCAAGACAATATTTGTGTCGGTATCAAAACCGCTAATACTCGGAGCCGGCTTCCCGCATCATGAGGTCGCGCACGGCCGCCAGCGGGGGTTTCTCCTCGTACAGGACGCGGTAAACTTCGGTGCAAATGGGCATATCGAGCTGAAGTTGCCGGGCTCTTTCGTACACTGCCCGTGCCGTCCAGACCCCTTCGGCGGTGAGCTGGAGTTCGGTGAGGACATCGGGCAATTTCTTACCGCGACCGATTTCGCGACCGACCCGCAGATTTCGACCGTGGACGCTGATGCAGGTGGTAATCAGGTCGCCAACGCCAGCCAGACCGTAAACTGTCGCGGCCCGACCTCCGTGAGCTTCGACAAAGCGCATCATTTCGACCAAGGCCCGCGTCAATAGCGCCGATTTGGCATTGTCCCCCAGCTGCAATCCGTCGCTGATGCCGGCGGCGATAGCGATGACATTTTTCAACGCCCCGCATAACTCCACGCCGATCGGATCGGGATTGGTATAGACCCGGAACCGGTCGGTCATGAAAAGGCGTTGCACCGTCTCGGCCCAGTAGGCATCCAGGCTGGCGGCGACGACGCTGGCGGGCAGACCGCGACTGATTTCTTCGGCATGACTGGGCCCGGCCAGGACCACCAGCGGGAGATCCCCCAGGATTTCCGCAATAATCTGCGTTGGCCGCAGCAGCGTCCCTTCCTCCAAACCCTTGATAACACTGACTACCGCTGCCAAATTTCCGCGCAGCACTTCTTTGTGCCGTTCCAGTGTCCACCGCAAATAGACAGTGGGAATAGCGGCCAGGAGGAGTTCCGCCCCTTCGGTGGCCTCAGCCAGGTCCAGGGTGAGCTGGATAGTTTCGGGGATTGGCACGCCAGGAAGATAGCGGACGCTTTCGCGTTTTTGCTGCACCAGCCGACCGTATTCATCCACAGGACTCCAGACAGTCACTTGGACATCCGGTTTGGAGGCCAGCACTAGGGCGCAGGCAATTCCCATCGCGCCATCGCCGAGCACCGCAATCCGTTTGGCCACCGTAAGTCTCCCGTCGAATTCGACAGTTGCCGGTGCGTAGGTGCCAGCACCCATGGCGGTCGCAAATACAGCGTGGCCAACAGTGAACATGGGCACTGTTGTCCCAGCGCAGCGAACTAGCCGATTGTCGCGAGCCGACCTTCGCTGCGACGGACATGCTTGCACCGGTAAGTTCGCCTCGTTGCTGCTGCCATCGGTAATTCTAGGTTGGCTAGCAAGAATTGCAATGGCCACGCCGTCTCGGCGCCGGGCAATCGCGGTCAGCGCTGGCAATAACGAGAGCGGCGGGTGTCAGCCCGCCGTGGGCCCGCGACTATCGCGCTGGCAAGGGACTGGATTTCCGACGGTGAACAAACGACGTTGAGAGCGGGGGGTGTCAGCCCGCCGTGGACCGCGACGATCGCGCTGGCAAGGGACTGGATTTCCGACGGTGAACGAACGACGTTGAGAGCGGGGGGTGTCAGCCCGCCGTGGTGGTCCCGGTCGGACAGTAGGGGTTCCTGAGATCGGCAAGTTTGCAGCCAGCCGATTCCGAATCCTCGGAAAGCTTGTCCATGAGCGAACTCGCTTGCTCGGCCCGCGTGCAACTAGTGCGGCGAAACGGGCGGAGAGCTGAGCGCAAGTCGATGATCGCCTGGAACTGTGTGCGGTTCCCGATGACCCGATCGAGTTCCCTTCGCTCGCATCGTGCCAGCCTTGCGTTGCTGAAAGCTGGCCACGCCGCGCCCATCAGGGAGCCGACTCCCTCTGCTCCTAGGCATGATCAGAGCGGGTGAAATGAGACGGTGGCGACGAGAAACCGGTGGCGTAACAATAACCGTGGTTATTGCCGCAGGGGCACCAGCGCGGGCGATGGTGGCATCGTTTTTGCGAATAGTTTTTCTTACGGATTGACGTTGGCCGGCGGGGGACTAAAACATTGCCGACGATGGCCACCGCGGGCTTAGAACCGCGACTCTCCAGACCATTCGATTCTTCGTCCTCCGCAGGCATTGCCTGGGCCGAATGTGCTTTAACATCGCGGCGGGCTGGCACGGCCGCTCTTGTGCCCAGCACCGCCCGATTGCTAAACCGCCCGGGCTGACTGTAGAGATTGCGGCTGGAACTTCCCGGACATTCGTCGGGACTGGCGGGAGGGAAGCATGAGTCAATCGGCAACGCCGACCGCACCGGCTTCGGGAGCAAAAACCGGGTCTGCTACGGCCAAACCGACGCGGCGTTGGTTCATTTTGAGCTGGTTCCAGGCAGCCTGGATTGCGTTTACTGCTACCATGACCGCCTGGTTCTTCTGGACGCTCCGCTTCCTGTTTCCTAACGCCTCGATGGAACCGCCCATGACCTTCAAAGCCGGTTATCCCGACCAGTACGAAGACGACAAAGTCGTGGAGCGATTCAAAGAAGAGTATGGCGTGTGGATTGTGCGGTTGCGAACGCCCAAAGGTGTGGAGATTTTCGCGCTGAGCACGGTTTGCACCCACCTCGGATGTACGCCCAACTGGCTGGAGAACGAGCAGAAATTCAAGTGTCCCTGCCACGGCAGCGGCTTTATGAAGGACGGCACGAACTTCGAGGGTCCGGCACCGCGACCCTTGGAACGCTACCGGATCGTTTTGGCCGACGATGGCCAAATCCTGGTGGACAAAAGTCGCAAATTCCAGAAAGAACTCGGCCAGTGGGACGATCCCGAAGCCGCCATCCGCTTCTCGTAAACCGCACCGGCTCAGTCGCAGCCAGACCGATTTTTCTTCACGGGAGCAATCATGGCTATCGGCGAATATATCCGCAACACGCAAATCTGGAAAAGCATCTTCCGTCATCCGGCACCGCGAGATCGGCGGAACCGCGTGGTCGTAGTGCTGACGAATTTCTTCCTGCACCTGCACCCGGTCTCGATCCGCAAGCAGGGCATCGCCCTAAGCTACACCTGGTGCATGGGCGGGATAACGTTTTTCCTGTTCCTGGTGGAGACGGTAACGGGCGTGCTGCTGATGTTCTACTACCGGCCGACGCTGGAGCATGCGTACAACGACATCGTGTCGCTGGGGCAGGTGGTAACCCTCGGCGTGCTGCGGGAGATGCATCGCTGGGGCGCCCATGCTATGGTCATCACCATCTGGTTGCACATGTACCGCGTGTTCCTGACGGGGAGTTACAAACCGCCGCGGGAGTTCAACTGGGTGGTCGGCGTCATCCTCCTGGTGCTGACCTTGCTGCTGAGTTTTACCGGCTACCTGCTGCCGTGGGACCAGCTGGCGATCTGGGCGATCACCGTCGGCAGCAACATGGCACGGGCGACGCCGTTCCTCGGCCACGAAGGGCCGGGCGCCAAACTGCTTTACGTCGGCACCTACCTGATCCATTCCGGCAGCGATGCCCGCTATCTGTTACTGGGGCAGCGATTTGTCGGCGAGATGACGCTGCTGCGGTTCTATGTGCTGCACTGCATCGCGTTTCCCCTGGTGGTGGCGACGCTGATCGCGATCCACTTCTGGCGTGTGCGGAAAGATGGTGGCATCAGCGGGCCGCTCTGACGAGCTTGGCATGGCGGTGCACTCAAAGAGTCGGCAACAGCATACAACCGCCACAGGCCGAGCCTGCCATCTCCCACGCTAATCCTTTCGGGGAAGGCTAGCCATGCTACTGGCAGCGATGGCACATTCCGGGCCGGACATCACGCCTACGGTGCAAACCGGGCTGGGCTGGTTCTACGCCATCCTGGCGCTGGCCAATGCCGGCTTTGCCTGGTACTGGCAGAGTCGGTCACGTCCTGGCTCGCCTGAAGCGCAAAACTCCGACGAAACTCTGGCTCTGCCCGGGGAACAATCGCCCGAACTGGCACGGCGATCGGCGCGGATCTGGTGGCTGGTGACCGGCCTGCTGGGGTTGCTGGCCATCCTCTATTTCGTCCATCTGGGCCCAGTGTTGCCGTTGTGGATTCGTAACACCGTGGATGCCGGACTGCGCCGCGGTCTGGAAACCTTGGGGCTGGTCGGCGGAACCAACTTCGCTATTCGCTTGCCACTGATAGTGATTTACTGGCTGGCGCTGTTGGCTCTGATTACGGACGCCGTGCTGCTGGCCGCAAGCAGCGATACGCGGCGCATCGCGCAGCAAGTTTTCGGCACCGTCCTGTTTGGCCTGGACCCGATCCGCCGGCTCACAGCCTGGCTGCTGCTGGTCAGCGGCACCTCACTGCTGCTCGATGGTCTGGGGCCGGTCAATTATTTCTTCCTCTCCGTGGCCGTGTTCGCTTCCTTCTACCTGTGGCGAGAAACATTGACGCGGCTGAACGTGGGCTGGTCGCTGCTGATGGCGTCACTGGTAGTCGGCGGGCTGGGCATGACCGATTACGATTTCCGCCAGATCATCATCAAGCCCGACAACGTGCCGATTGTCGGCATGGTGTACCTGGTGGCGTTCTTCAGCTGGTTCGCGTTGCGCCGCGCGGTCATCAACGACCAGCGTACCGCTCAGGGCCTGCCGACACTGGAAAAACTGGAAGAGGAAAAAGTCCTGGTCTGGCCGGACCTGGTCTATACCGAACTCATCTGCATGGTGATCGTAACGGTGGTGCTTATCATCTGGTCGGTGGGATTGCCGGCACCGCTGGAACAACCGGCGGCCAGTGCCAAAACGCCAAACCCTTCGAAAGCCCCCTGGTACTTCCTCGGCCTGCAGGAGATGCTGGTCTATTACGACCCCTGGCTGGCTGGCGTCGTCTTCCCGTCGCTGATCATCTTCGGCTTGATGGCCATCCCGTATATTGACTTCAATCAGAAAGGGAACGGCTACTTCACGTTTGCCGAACGGCCGTTTGCCATCGTCACGTTCGGGTTCGGTTTCATCGTGCTGTGGCTTACCTTGATTTTCCTGGGTACGTTCCTGCGGGGGCCGAACTGGAACTTCTTCGGGCCTTTTGAAACCTGGACGAAAAGCAAACTCGTTCCGCTCAACAACGTGGACCTGTCCGAGTATTTCTGGGTGCGGATGCTCAATATCGTCTGGCCAAGCCCAGCCAGTGGCGGCGTGATCCTGATGCGGGAGTTGCCGGGCATTGTGCTGGTGCTGCTGTATTTTCTCGTGCTGCCGCCGCTGTTAGCCAAGACGATTTTCCGCCAGTTCTTCATCCGCATGGGATTTGCCCGCTACTTTGTTATGGTCAATTTGTTGCTGGTCATGGCAGCGTTGCCGATCAAGATGATCCTGCGCTGGGCCTTCAACCTGAAATACATCATCGGCATACCGGAATACTTCTTCAACATCTAATGGACTCGTCGGGATCGGCAGGCGTGAGCTTGCCGTGGAACCTGACGTGCTTGGTACCAGCGGCGGGTGTAATCTCGCCGCACATCGGACTGGCAGCCACGCTCGCTGGAACCATTCGGTCAATGAAAGCGGGTCGCTGGCACGTCCGTGAGGAAAGCCTATGGCCGCTTTGGACCAAACTTACCGCGACCAGCGGAAACTCGACATACTTTTCGGCGTGTCGTGTCTGGGGTTGCTGGTGGCGACGGTGCTCATGCTCGCCGTCGATCACCGTCGGGAATGGAAACACTGGCAGCGCCGCAGTCGCCAGATTGAGGTCGAACTCCTCGACCAGCAAGCTCAGGCCGATTTGGAGCGCAATCAGAAAGAATACGAGCGTTTGAAAAGCCAGTTCTCGAAAACCGCGGCCCAGTATGGCGGGGTAGCGGTCAGCGAAAACCTTTCTCCCCGCGACTTCCTGAGTCAGGCCAAGCAGATTGTCAACACCGCGGAAAACGATCGCATCCGTGAAATCCGCCGCCAGCTGGAACAGGAAGGCGTACGCGAAAAGGCGTTCCGACTGCGTATCCGCATCAATGAGCAAAAGGCGGTGCGGGATTCGCTCATCAGCCAGCGCGACGCCGCGTATGCTCAAGGTTTGGCCTCGGCCGTGGTCCGGGAGCTGGAACAGCGCGTACGCGCCAAACAGGCGGAAATTACCGCGATGGAAACAGAACTCGACCGGCTCAATCGCCAACTCGAACAGGCCGAAGCCGAAATTGCTCACTTGCGGGAACCCTTGCAGCGACTGTACAGCCAGCTGGAATCGAACCTCCGCGAGTATGATCGGCTCGTTCGCCAGCGGGAACAACGTGAACTCAGTCTCTCGGCGCGAATCCGAGCGCTACCGATTCTGGATGCATTTGCCTCGCCGTTCAAAATCCGCCAGGATGTGCCGGACGGTCTGCTCATTGATTACAACTTCAAGCAGGTGCAACGGGTAGACCGCTGTGCCAGTTGCCACACCAACATAGACCGACTCGGTTTCGACAAAGAACGCCTGGCGGCGCTGCGCCAGAACAAACTGGCGCCGTCAGAAATCGCCGTGCTCTGCAGCCATCCCCGGCTGGATTTGTTCCTCGGCTCCAACAGCCCGCACCCGGTGGAGAAATTCGGTTGCACCATCTGCCATTCCGGTCAGGGTGGCTCGACGTCGTTCACCTTCGCCTACCATTTCCCCGACACGGGCAAGACTGATGGCCGCAAAGTCGAAGACTACGCCGACAAATACCGCCGCTGGGAAGAGGAATACCACTGGCATCCGAGCCTGCATCCGAACTTTCTCTGGGACTTCCCCATGTTGCCGATGCGGTTTATCGAGGCGAGTTGCGTGAAGTGCCACCACGAAGTGCTCGACCTGAGACGCAATGATGGCCGCGAGGAAGCACCGAAGTTGCTGAAAGGGTACCGCCTGGTGCGGGAGTTGGGCTGCTTCGGTTGTCATGAAATCAGCGGTTACAAAGCGGGTCGCCGTGTCGGTCCCGATCTCCGCCTGGAGCCTTATCCACCGCTGGAAGAAATGCCACCAGCCGAACGCACTTACCTGCTGAGTACGCTGAGCGAACCGCCGGGGACGTTGCGGAAAGTAGGTCCGGGTCTGCGCCTGATTCACACTAAATTGACGCCCGACTGGGTAGCCCGCTGGATTCGTTCGCCGCGATCCTTCCGTTACGACACGCGGATGCCACATTTCTTCGGCCAGCACAACAACACGGCCAACGGCTTGTCCGACTATCAGCCGGATGATGGCAGCCTGCTGCCGGAAAAAGAACGTGGTTACCCCGATGCGGAAATCGAGGCGATGACGTTTTACCTGTTCTTCGAGAGCCGCCGCTATGTGAGCGTGCTTCTGCAGGCGCATCAGGCCGGCGCTCAGGAATCGCGGCTGCGGGAATTGCAGCGGGCCCTGGCTGGCGTCACCGATGGTGCCGACCGCTACGATCCAGAACTACCCGAGGCAGCACCGGCCCGGGAGTTGGTAGATCGTCTTCTACGAAGCCACGACCCGCTGCTGTACAAACGCCTGCACCGCAAACAGGTGCGCCCCGTCTATCTCGAAGTGCAGGAGCGCCTGCGCGTCCTCGAGCATAGCCGCAAATTGCTCCAGCACATGCCGTATCCTCCGGGCGAAGCGGGACACAAGAAACCCTATCCACCGCCGGAACTCGCCGGCTATCAGCCCAACGCCGCCAATGGCGAGAAGCTCTTTGCGTTGCGAGGTTGCCTAGCCTGCCACACACATGATAAGCCCAGCCTTCGCGTCTATAACGAGGATGGCCGACTCGTTACCGACAGTGATTATGGCCCAAATCTAACGCAACTGAAGGCAAAATTTGCAGGCAACCCGGAGGCGGCCAAGTGGCTGTACAACTGGCTCACCGATCCGAAAGCCTATTCGCCACGCACGCGCATGCCGAAACCGCAATTCCGCAGCGATCCCAAAGACCCACTCGCCGAGGCCAAGGAGAAGGCGGACATTATCGCCTGGCTGCTCAGCGATGACACAAGACCGGCTCTGCAAGCCGACGGCACATTGCTGTGGGAAAACGTCACCGTGCAGGCGGATGAATCCGCATTGCGCGGCCTGGTGCGGATGTATCTGGAGGCGAACAAGTCTCTGCCGCGAGCCGCAGTCGAACGCGGTTTGAAGGCGGAATTCACCAAAGATGATCTCGCGGGATTGCGACCGGATGCGGATGAATGGGCCCTGCTTCGTACCGAGGAGCTTCCTTCGGATTCGCCCTGGGGCGGAGCCGATGTCAAATCGCGTTTGCAGTGGTACCTCGGACGTAAGAGTATCGCTCGGTATGGCTGTTACGGCTGCCACGATATCCCGGGCTTCGAGCAGGCCAAACCGATCGGCACGCCACTCAATGATTGGGGCAAGAAAGACCCGGAACAGCTCGCGTTTGAGCAAATCGCATCCTATCTGCAGAAGCATTTCCACCTGACGCGGAGCCAGACTCACGCTGCAAACGGCACGCGTAGCGGGACGAAAGCGGAGAACCTCACTCCGAGAAATCCCGAATTCTTCCATTACGACCCGTTCTATGAAGACGCCGTCATGATGGGGCGACGCGAAGGCTTCCTCTACCAGAAGCTGCGTGAGCCGCGCAGTTACGATTACGGTCGTCTCAGGGATAGGCCCTACGAGGAACGGCTACGCATGCCGCAGTTCCGATTCCATGTCGCCCGACCGACGCAAAAGGAGATGGAGGCCTTGCAGAATCCCGAAGACCCGGACAACGCCAAGATCCTGGAAGCGTACCGTCAGCGGGCCTTCCGCGAAGAAAAAGAAGCGATCGAGGCCGTGATGACCTTTATCCTGGGCCTGACCGCAGAATACGTGCCGCAGAAATTCGTGCACCGCCCCAATCCCGATCGCCAGCACGAGATCCGCGGCACGGAATTGCTGGAACGGCATAACTGCATCGGCTGCCACGTTGTCAAACCCGGCCGGTTCGTCATCCGTCCCGAGGCTGTCAGTTTTGGCAATGCCAGTGTGCTGGAAGAACTGCCCAAAACCTGGACGCCCATGCACCAGAATCTGCGGAGTGACTATCGGTTCGTCGAGCACAACGCCTGGGTGAAATCGAACGGCCCCGTCTTTGCCGAAAACAGCCCGGGCCTGGCATTCGCCTTGCCCATCTGGCTCGAAGAAGCGGAGCAGGACCCCGATACCGGCCAGCCCGTTGTCCAGTTGGAACTGTACGAGGCCTTCCGTTTCCGTCAGGCGGATGGCAGCACCATGACCATCCCAGCGGGCGAACGCCTGGTGTTGCTGGCGAATGCTCTGGCGGAAACCACGCCGGTTTACGGTGGGCATTTTGCCGAGATTCTAGCGCGATTGCAGACGCGACCGGAACTCGCGGGCACAACGCAGCGTCTCCGCTTGCGCGATGACCGCGGACGTATTCTCAGCAGCGTTCCGCCATTGCTCCTGCGCGAAGGGCAGAAGGTGCAACCCGACTGGTTGCTGGAATTCCTGCGGCAACCGTATGCGATGCGGCCACCGGTGGCGCATTTTGTCCGCATGCCCGTGTTCGACCTCAGCCTCGAGGAACGCCAGGCCCTGGTCAATTATTTCATCGCCGCCGATCGGTTGAACAATCCGCAACTGGGCCTGGAGTATGTCGTGCAATCGCCGCCACAACGCGATCCCGCGGAACAGGCACGGTTGCGGGAACAATATCGCCGACTTTTAGAACAAGCGTTGGCCTCGCCGGTCTCACCCGCCGGCCAATCGCCCGCGGGGTCGCTAGAACGCAGCGACTATTTCGCGGTCGGCTGGCAATCGCTGACGCACCGCAGCCTTTGCCTGAACTGCCACAACGTTGGCCGAATTCCGACCACCAACACCAACCCCGAAAGCATGGGGCCGGATTTGGCCCTGGCGCCGTATCGTCTGCGTCCGGAATACGTGGAGCGGTGGGTGGCCAATCCCCGACGCCTCCTGCCGTACACCACTATGCCTGCTTACTTCCCGAACGACCCGGCTTATTCGCAGGCCGAGGCCATCGTGCGTGATCCGACCCTGCGGACGGCTCTGGATGCTCTCGGAAGTGGGCTGGGATACAATGCCCTCGAAAGCTGGGCCTTACCGCCATTGGATCGCGTCCGTGCGGTGCGCGATGCCCTGATGAGCTGGGGCTTTTTGGAAAATCCGCCGGGGATCGCCGTCGAAGCTGGTCTGCCCCGCTTCACTTTGAAAAACGGCAATGCCACGCTCAGCAAACCGCCTGCACCGTCTGGCTCCAAATAACTCTCGCCTGAGCCACCACAGCAAAGGAGGGGAAAGATGCTCTGGATGCTGCGAACCCGATGGCTGTTGACCTGTACCGCTGTCAGCACAGCGGTCTTAATATACCTCGCCTTTCAGGACACTCGCCCGGTGATCGCGGCGGCGCAAGAAGGCTGGGGCAACGTAACCGGCCAGGTTGTTTATGCCGCTGACCCATTGCCCGAACGCAAGCCTATTCCGGATGTCAAAGAGCCGGCGTGTCTGGCCAAGGGAAATATCCTGACCGAGCAGTGGGTCGTGGATCCCAAGACTCGCGGTGTTCGCTGGGTCGTCGTGTTTCTAAAGCCGCCCAAGGGACAATCCCTGCCGATACATCCCGTCTTGCAAAAACCCGACAAAGATTTCGTGACCATAGACCATCCCACCTGCGCCTTCCATCCCCACGTGGTCACCATGCGTGTCGGGCAAAAGCTGTTAGCGCTGAATCCGATGACGATTGCGCATAATGTGGTCATCACTGGCTTCCGCAACAATTTCAACATCCAGCTGCCGCCTGGCGGCAAACACGAATTCGACTTGCAGCCCGAGACGTACCGCCCCCTGCCCGTCAAGTGCGGGGCGCATTCGTGGATGAGTGGTTACCTGTGGATGTTCGACCATCCGTATTACGCGGTGACTGATGAGACCGGCCATTTCACCATCAAGAATGCCCCCGCCGGCACCTGGAACCTGGTCGTCTGGCATGAAGCCATCGGCTACCTGGGCGGCGCCGCTGGCCGCGATGGTAAACCTGTCGAGATCAAAGCCGGCCAGACTACTGACCTCGGTAAAATCGAACTCAAACCCACGCAGTAGGCTCAACTGTTCGGGATTTTCACCGGACTCTTACACCCCGCAACACAAAGGAGCGATTTGCTATGAAACGAAACCCAGCTGTGACTCTGAGCCTGTTCGTCGGTGCGATTTCGCTCGGCCTGATCGTGGCCGGGTGTGGAGGCAGCAAGCCGGAACCAAAGGCAGATAAGGAAAAACCTCCCCAGGAACCCACCAAACCGGCCAAAGTCACCACCATCGAGCCCGCGGGCTATGCCAAGGCGATCGTCGGTCGCGTTACTTACACCGGGCCCGAGGCAGACGCCAAGGTGGTCTTCGTACCGACTAAGCTCGAGGACAAAGGCGACTGCCCGAAAGAAGTACCCGGCGAGGGATGGTACGTGGATGATTCCAAAGATAAGAAGGGCGTTCGCTACGCTGTCGTTTTCGTGCGTGCGGCTTCGGGGTACCGCCTGCCACCTCTGGACAAACTCGAACGGCCCACGAAGGACCCGGAGTTCATCGAATTGCATCAACCCAACTGCCAGTTCGAACCGCGTGTCCTGCTATTGCCTCCAGATTCCAAACTCCGCGTCTGGAACGACAGCGACAAGGGTAAGAATAAGCCGATCGACCACGAAGCCAACGTCTCTGGATTGCAGGCGGTGCGATTGAAACCCGGGGAACACCGTGACCTGGACATTCAGCCTAATGACCGCGAACCACGCACCGTGACCTGTGGTATCCACAGCGGTTTCATGAAAGGCTACATCTGGAAATTCTCGCACCCCTACGCCGCGGTCAGCGACCAGGATGGGCATTACCGCATTCCGCACGTCATCGTACCGAAAGAGGGCAAACTCGAACTGTGGGTCTGGCACGAAAAGCTCGGCAAGTCGAAGAAGGTCCAGGACCTCACGCTCAAGCCGGGCGAAGAGACCACAGTGGACATCACCCTGCCGTAAACACGAAGCAGTAAACCTGGATCGTTTGGCTAAGCGCGTGTGCCGGATGACGCTGGACTGAAGCTTTTCACCTGCTCCATTCGCCTCGCTGCAACGGTGTCTAGGATTACGCACTGGCAACGCTGGAGCAGCAGGCGTAAGCCTGCCGTGGTCGCGAGATCGTGTTTGCGGAGGATGTGGCCCACGTTCGGATACAAACATCGCCCGGAGGACCAGGAGCGGCGGGCGTAAGCCTGCCGTGGCCGCGAAGATGCCAGTGCAACGGCATTCGTCCACACAATGTCGGCAGTTACTCGGCCGGTCGCGTTAGCGCCTTCGGAAGAACGTTCGCCACACTCCTGGCGGGCGGCGTTCGACGGCAATCGAATCGCTGATGCGAGTGCGTTTCCGAACACCTCGGCGGGCTGATGTCCGCTGCTCCTGGTCCTCTGCGCGGGTTTGGCAACGGGTTCTAACTGTCGGCTGCATCGGCCTGCAATCGGGCGATGTATTCGATTTCCTCGCGGAGGGATTCGGCCGCGGAGACGGTGGTGTTGTTCGGATGGAGACAAAAAAGGTCCCATGGCTCGTTTTTGTAACCCCACTGACGAACGTACCAGGTGCCGTCCTCATCTTGCAGCAGCGGGAAGACGACGCACTGGTAGGGTTTGTAGCGGAACTTATCGCCCTCAGCGGCGCCGAGCTTGTGCAGGACACAGCCCTGGTTGAAAAAGACGCACCAGCCGCCAACGACAGCCAGCAGCGGTAGCCCGGCACGCCGACGTCGCGTCAGGTAGCCACGCCGTTCAACCAGCCGACGTGCTTCCGGTCGCAGCAGGGGGAGAATGCGGTGCAGGTTCTCATTTAGTAACTCGATTTCCGACTCGACCAATCCTGGCCGGCCATTGCGGCAACACAGTCCCTCGCAGCCACGGCCATAGGTGCATTCAAAGCGGGCCTCGTGCAAGTTTTTGACCTGCACCACGGGTAACGGAGTTTTCGCGGTCATGGTCGGTTCCCGATGAGGTGAAGCTTGCCAGTTTGGCCAGGCGTTTTTGAGGTCTGGCCGAGGCGGTGTCTCCGAGGAAGCGTCCTGGCGATCAGGAGAACCGCTTTAAAGCTGTCTGGATTTCGCTGGCGGCACGGGCGGCCGCTTGCTCGACGGGTACGGTGAAACTCTCGGCCTGATGGCGCCACTTCATCTCCACCTCGCCCCGTTGCAGGTTCTTCTCACCGATGACGATACGCAGCGGCAGACCGATCAGATCAGCGTCCTTGAACTTGAAGCCGGCACGGGCGTCGCGATCATCCAGCAGGACCTCGACGCCCATTTCGCTGAGCTGACGGTAGAGACGTTCCGCAGTGTGCTGGATTTGTGGGTCGGCAACGTTGAGCGGCAGCAGCAGCACGTGATACGGCGCCAGGCTCACAGACCAGATGATACCGTTTTCATCGTGGCTGGTTTCGATGAGCGCGGCCAGGATGCGGTTGATCCCGATCCCGTAACAGCCCATGATAATCGGATGGGCTTGGCCTTTTTCATCGAGGTAGCAGGCGCCGAGTTTATCGGAGTATTTGGTGCCGAGCTTGAACACATGTCCGATTTCGATCCCGCGACGTAAGCGAAGGACCCCCGGACAACGCGGGCAGGAATCGCCATCGCCGGCAACCCGGAGATCGGCGACGAGGTCGGGTCGAAAATCCCGGCCAGGCTGGACACCGACGAGATGATAATCGGCCTCGTTGGCACCGGTAACACCGCCCGACACCAGAAGCACGGCTCGATCTGCGACGAGGCGCACCCGCAGGCCGATCGGCCCGGCAAAACCGACGGGAGCTCCGGTGACCCGTTCAATGGTATCCGGATCGGCCAACTCGATTCGATTAGCGCCCAGCACCCGACGCAATTTATTCTCGTTGACCTCATGATCGCCGCGCACCAGCACCGCCACGGGTTCGCCATCGGCCAAGTAGATGAGCGTTTTGATCATCTGTTGCGGCAGACATTGCAGAAAACCGCTGACCTGCTCAATGCTGCTGCGTCCGGGAGTGTGGACTTTGCGGAGCTGTTTTTCGGGTAAAGGAGGCGGAGGCGATTCGCGGTCGCCGATTTCAGCGCGTTCGAGATTGGCGGCGTAACGGCACTGTTCGCATTCGACCAGGGCATCTTCGCCGGTCTCGGCCAGCACCATGAACTCATGGGAAGCCTCGCCGCCGATCGGCCCGCTCTCGGCTTCCACGACCACGTATTTCAGACCGCATCGGTCGAAAATACGGCCATACGCCCGATACATCTTCTCGTAGCTCTGGTTGAGCTGGGCAACATCTACGTCGAAACTGTAGGCATCCTTCATGAGAAACTCGCGAGTCCGCAGCACACCAAACCGAGGGCGGGGCTCATCCCGGAATTTGGTCTGAATCTGGTAGAAGATGACCGGCAGCTGGCGGTAGGAATTGATGTGATGGCGCACCAGATCGGTGATGACTTCCTCATGCGTCGGGCCGAGCACTAAAAGCGCCCCTTTACGATCGCGTACCTTCATCAAGGTGTCGCCATAGTCGGCGAATCGGCCAGTTTGCTGCCAGAGTTCTGCCGGGTGAATAGCCGGCATCAACACTTCCAGAGCACCGCTGCGATCCATCTCTTCGCGGACAATACGAATCGCTTTTTGCAAAGCACGGAAACCGAGCGGCAGATAGGTATAGGCACCAGCCACCAGTTGGCGAATCAATCCCGCACGCACCATCAGGCGATGGCTGGGCACCTGGGCATCGGCGGGGTCCTCTTTCAGAGTCGGAATGAAAGTCTGTGACCAGCGCAAGCTTGGCCTCCTGTCAATTCCGGTTTCCGTGTTGGTGGCGGTGGCCGATTCCCGACCTCCATGGCGAGGGCTCGACCCCTGGCCACACGCCTGCCGTCCGCCGACTCATCATCTTGCGGGCGATGTTGTGCCCCCGCGCCAACTCAGCCGCAGTCAGTTGAGGCAAGATCATCTTTCAGCCAATGTCTTCGGCTGGCGGATTCCGCTGGCAATTCGAGATGGGGCAAAGCTGATTTTCGCATCCGCAGCTGGTGTCGGCCAGTGGGAACGGATGCGTCTTGTCCCGCAGCCGCGGCATTGGCCTAGCAAGAAGCCGTAGTGCACAAAGACGCCCGCATGGCCGAATCTCGTCGCTCGATTGTATGCACTGGCAAGTGTATAGCGCGTTGGTGTCGCAGGAAGGCCGGTGGGTTGACAGCAGGGATCCGGCCCATGGTCGCGTGAACCCCAGGCGAACGAAAACGTACAATGTAGTGGCAGCGCTACTCGCCCGACATCAAACTGGCCACGACGATTTCGCTAATCGCGATTCCCCCCTGCTGGAGTTTTGCCTTGCCGCCGGACTATCCTGTCTCGCTGAGCCTGGAAAAGCTGTACGGATTGTTTGGCGAAATGTCCCGTCCGGACTATGTCCCGGTGCCCGCGGAAGCAGTACCGCCTCCGTATAATCATTTGCTAGTGCATCACCAGCACATGACGGTAACTATGGAAGCGTTCTACGGTGGGCCGGTGGCCCTGCGCGTGTTGGCACGGAAGCGTTTCGATTCCTGGTATGCCCGCAAGATTCTGCTGCTGCGTGAGCAGCGCGTAGTGCAGTTTGGCATGATGCGGATTCATCTGGACCTGTGTTCGGTGGAAGTGCGGTCGGCTATTCTGCGTGAGGATACACCCCTGGGACACATTCTCATTCAGCACCGCGTCCTGCGCTACATCGAGCCGGTGGCATATCTGCGGCTGTTTCCGGATGCGGCCATGTGCGCGTGGTTCGGACTGGCCAAGCCACAGGAAACTTACGGCCGCCTGGCGATCATCCACTGCGATCATCAGCCCGCGGTGGAATTACTGGAGGTCGCCGCTCCGGTGATTTTACCGGCGCGATAACAGCCAGAACGACCTGGATTGCGCTCCTGGTGGTCAGCCCCTGTGGCGAAGGTTCGACAAATGCCGACCGGTTGCTAAAAATTAATCGGAGTCGCTGCTGTGCGGGAGAAATACCTATGCGCTTCTGGATGACCTTGATTCTGGGAACGATAGCGATAAGTGCGTCGTTGACCTGGCTGTATTTGCGGATGGAAGCGGCGCCGCAGCCGGTAATTCAAATGCAATCGGAAAGCGGTGCCCTGCCACGCGTCGAGTTTCCCGAGCAGGAGGTATCCGGCGATCCGAAAACCGTGGCCTTGCAGCACGAGAAGTCGGAGGTGGACAAAGAATACCGGCTCAGCGTGCCGGTGGCCAACCACGGTCAGGGGGAATTGCATCTGACCCTGGTACGAAGAACCTGCGGCTGTGTGCAGCAAGTCCTCCTGGATTCCGCGCCGATGCCAGATGGATTTCCCATCTTTGTGCAACCGGGTGAGCAAAAGCAGTTGACCGTGGTTTGGAAATACAGCCGCGGCCAGGCGGAATCGCAACGCGATCGCCGATTTGCCGTAGAATTCGTCACCAACGATCCCGATACACCGGTCTTCCGGGTGGAAATCGCCACGCGTGTCGTCCAGTAACGGTAAGGAAGCCGATCGTAGCCACCAGGAGGGGAAACATGCCCGCCATCTGGGAACGCGCGGCAGTGGTTTTAGTGTTGCTGGCCGTACCGATCCTCGTTGCCCTGGCACCCACGATTTACCAGGCCTACCTCGCTCCAGAAGAACCTCCGCCTCGGTTCACGCCACGCTCGGCAGTGCCAACTTTACCCGATCCGGTGCAACAGCTTCTGCAGGCCTGGCGTCAGCCGCAACCAGAACTGGTGCTGGCCTTTTCCGGGCAGATGTACGGCTATCTGCAACCGTGCGGTTGCGCCCGGCCGCAAGTGGGGGGGCTGGAACGACGCCTGGAACTGGTACAACGACTCCGTCAGGCCGGCTGGCCCATCGTCGGTTTCGATCTCGGCGACCTGGCACGGTTGCGGCACGAAATCAAGCAAGGTGTTCCGGCTCTGGCCGATCAATCCCGACTCAAATACGAAACCGCCTGGAAAATCCTCAAAGAATGCGGTTGGCAAGCGGTCGGCATCGGGCCGGAGGAAATCCTTTTCCCTCTAGAAGATGTCTTCGGCTGGGCCTTGAACAGCCGCCCACCCGTTCTGGTGGGTAGCAATCTCGACTGGCCGGATTGGCGCGATACAGGAGCGTATCGGCCCTGGGTGCTGTGCGAGGTGCCGGTGGTGGCCCGTGCCGGTTCTGCCACGACAGGTCGCCTGGAACAATCGGCGCCACCGCCAGCCCCGGTTTCCCCGCCGCTGACACCGGAGTCCACGGCGGTTTGGCGAATTGCTTGCCTGGCGGTTATCAGTGACAGCGTAGTGTCACAGTTACGCAAAGAACTGCCTCAGAATGCCGAAATCTTCAAACGCTTGCTGCCTGCCGAGCAAGCCCTGGCGCAGTTGTGGCCTGAAATAGAAAAATCCCAGCCACACCTGCTCGTTCTGCTGCATCACGGCAGCGAAGAAGAAGCCCGGCAACTGGCGCAACGCTTCGGCGAAATCGATCTGGTGCTCAATCGGGACGTTGCCGATGTCGCCTCTTCGATGGCCAGGCCTTTGCCGACCAGCGACGCCCGAACCTTGCGTCGTCCCTTCGCCATCAGCAATCGCCTGCTGCTGAGTGTCGGTCACAAGGGAAAGGCGATCGGCCTGGTCGGGGTACGTCCCGCGGCACAAGTGGCTGACGCGGCACCTGCTACGCTGCAACGCCTCAGCCGGGCCGTCACTTACCGACTCGATTATCGTATGGTCGAGTTGATCGAATCGCTGGAATTGCCACCCGATCGCACCAACCCGGTGCGGGAAGCCATGCGGGAATACGTTTATCAGGTGTACGCTCGCGATTTCTTACGTCAATGGGTGGAACAGCGTCAGGTAAGCCATCCGCAGCAACTGGACCAGCCCGGGTCGGTTTTCGTCGGCAGCGAGCGGTGCGCAGAGTGCCATCGTAGCGCTTGCCGCGTCTGGGGCCAGTCCAAACACAGCCAAGCCTATGCGGCCCTGGTCAAATACGGCGAACCGAAAACCACCGACCAGCGTTCCGGCCAAACCATCGGTCGGCAGTACGATCCGGAATGCGTCATCTGTCACACCACCGGTTTTGAGTACCGGAGCGGTTTCCGCAACGAACGCGACACGCCCCAGTTGGTGGCAAACGGTTGTGAAAATTGTCACGGCCCGGCCAGTTTGCATGTGCAGTTCCCTAACGAGCCCAAGTATTGGCAGCCGCTTCGCCGCAATGTCGGTAATATCGTCAACACCTGCCGCGCCTGCCACGACTCCGAAAATGACCCCCATTTCGACTTCAGCAAATACTGGCCGCAAATCGTGCACAAAAAAGATTAGTCTCGCAATGTGTCCGCCGCCTCGGACAATCTTAGCCAGCCCGAAGAACCGGGCTGTGGCTGGAAGCTGCTGTAAAACGTCCACTACGCTTGGAGAATCGGTGAATCGGAATGTCGGTATGGCGCCTGCAAGGGTTCCAGGCATAGCTGCGCAAGCCAGTTCGCAGTGATGTTTGGCTTTGCCAATCTCCCGCAGGAGATCAATCACGGCAACGCAGGCGGTGTGTTTCTGCCTGATGCCAAACGCAATGCAGTTCCCGGCTCAGCCGCTCGACGATGGCTTCACTGGAAAGATTCTTGAACTCGGCGAAGGGAATGGGCGAACCCACGAGGACGGCGATACCGCGACGCTCGCCAGGTTGGTCAGCAGCGCTCGTCCACCCGGCGTGTGGTTCAGGAGCGGCGGTCGTCAGCCTGCCGGGATCCTGCTGGCGCCGCGATGCGGTATCCGTCATCTCAACCGCCGCTGACTGAGCCAGCCCATGCCGACACCGCTGCCGCGACCAGAGCGGACACAGTTTCGGGAAAGGCGCATGTCGCGGCCAGATGTCATAGGCGCCGGCGATGCCGACGGGTAAGACCGGCACTTGCCCACGTCGCACCAGCAGAGCCACGCCTGGTTTCAACGGCAACATTTGGCCGTGCGGTGTCCGTTCCCCTTCGGGAAAAAGCACGATCGCCTCCTGGCAACGCAGCAACTCCAGAGCCGAGCGAATTCCTTCCAGGCTCGGCTTTTCCTGGTCAATGGGGATGGACCCGAAGCTCTGGATCAGCCAGGCGAATAAGGGGTTGCGAAAGAGTGTTTTGCGAGCCAGATAGCTCAGGCGGCGCCGGAGTGCCATACCGAGCAGCACGGGGTCGAAAAAACTCTGATGGTTGGCGACCACTAACAGGCCGCCGTCCATCGGCACATGCTGCCAGCCCCAGGTGCGCACACTGAACAGGAGGGTCATGAGCGTGCTGACCGGCGGGTACCAGAAGCGGTGCATCAGCGCCTGATACCAAAGCGGATACATGGCCTTGGCCGATACTTCTGCACTGCCCGAATTAGCCGCCCGAATCCCCTGGCGGGTCAGCCAGTACGGGTCTGGATTCATTCTGCCCCAGCGTTGCCGGTGCCGTGAGCCAGACCGTCAGCCAGCGCACCAACGCATTCAACAACAGCACCACCACGCAGAGCATGACGAACAAAGTCAGCCCGATATTGAGGTAACCGGCGAGTGCGCGACTGCCCCCCTGGGCGATCATGGCAGGGAATTGCCGCGTGATCATCTGTACGCCCGCGGTCATCGTCGTGCTGATGACAAACAGCATCGGCAGCAAAGTCACCCAGGCGTACCGGCCGCGACCAGCGTTGATGAGCAAGGTAGTAACCAGCGCCAGGGCGACCACCGCCAGTAGTTGATTGGCGATCCCGAACATCGGCCAGATGGTGCTGATCGAACCGGTCCAGATTAGCGCTCCCCAGGCTGCCGTCACTACAGCCGTTGCTAATACCGCACCCGGCAGCCAGTCGGTCTTTTCAAATGGGCGATAAACCTTGCCCAGCGCTTCCTGCAGCAGGAAACGAGCGATGCGCGTGCCCGTGTCAATCGTCGTGAGTATGAACAGGGCCTCGAACATGATGGCGAAGTGGTACCAGTATTTCATGGCCTGTTCGATAGCCAGACCCGTCCAGCGAAGGGCATCGGTGAAAATCAGTGCCATTCCCACCGCCAGGGTCACTGCCCCGCCGGTACGACCGCGTAGCGCCTCGCCGCCGACCATGCGTTCGACCTCGGCCAGGTCGTGCTGCGGTACTGCCAACTGATGCAGGTCGCGTACCGCTGCCTGATGCAATGGGTCCCGTGCCTCCCGCGTCAGCCCCAGACGCCGATAAAGTTCATCCAGTTGGCTCTGGTAGCGCTGCACTTCGCTCAGGTCGGTGTTCATTTCGAAATAAAGTTTCGGGTCGAGGGAAGCAGCGGCAATAAGTGCTACCACGCCGACCAGCCCTTCCATCAGCATCGCCCCGTAACCGACCGGACGAATATCGCTTTCCTTGTCCACCATCTTGGGCGTGGTGCCCGAAGAAACCAGCGAATGGAAACCACTGATGGCTCCGCACATGATGCAGATGAACACGAAGGGGAAAATGCTCCCCTTGAAAGTCGGTCCACCGGCCAGGAACACTTCGTTGATCGGCGGATGGCGGAGCGGTGGGTTAGCCACCAGGACTCCCACTACCAGCAGCAGAATCGTCCCAATTTTCAGGAAACTGGATAGGTAATCCCGCGGTGCCAGCAACAGCCAGACCGGCAACACCGAAGCAATGAACCCATAGATGCACATCGCCAGGATCGTCTGGCCGCGGGTCAGGGAAAAATAGGGTTCGAGCGGCGAACCGGGAATCCAATTACCGACCACGGTGGCGGCGATCACGCCAGCTGCACCCACCAGCGACGCCTCCACTACTTTTCCGGGACGCAACCGATACATCCACCAGCCTACCACCAGGGCGATCGGAATGGTACAGGCAATAGTAAAGGTGCCCCAGGAACTGCCGGGCACAGTCTGAAAACAACCGGCCGGCAGCGTGATCACGCCCGCTTGCTCCTGCAACGGCCGATCCACGGGCACACGCAGCTGGAAACCCTCTGGCCGTGTCCGCCAGAAGTCCTGGGGCGTATAGCGCAGGGAACAATTTTCGGGGAACCGGTAATGCCAGGACTGGTCGGCAGGTTCGACGGTGAAACGGGAGTTTTCCGGGAGGCGAATCTGCATGCCGGCGGCCAGGGGCACCTCCTCACCGCCCAGCGCTTTGACCACGACCATGCCGAGCCCGGCTAGGGCAATGACGACGATGAACAAAATAGCGGCGCTAACGACGACGGTTGCCCACGGCCCCAATTCTGTACGGGCGATTTCCGCCAACGATTTGCCTCCACGTCGCACCGAAGCCGCCAGCACCAGCATATCCTGAACAGCACCGGCCAGGCATACGCCAATCACCAGCCAGAGCAAACCCGGCAGATAGCCGAACTGCATGGCCAGGACCGGCCCAATGAGTGGGCCAGCTCCCGAGATGGCCGCGAACTGCACCCCAAACAGCACCCAGCGACTTGTCGGGTGGTAATTCTGCCCATCGTAGAGGCGATGGGCCGGCGTGGGAATGCGATCGTCCAGGGCCGCTACTTTCGCTGCCAAAAAGGCGCTATAATAGCGATAGGCAATGGCGAAAATTGCCAGCACCGCCAGCAGTACCGGCATGGCATGTACTACCAGCCGGCCCGCCAGTTCCTGATAGATAATTCCCTCCATCTGACTTCTCCGCTAGCGAAGGCGTGAGCAAACAGTTCCTGGCAACACCGCCTGATGCCATTTTATCCGCCGTCGCCTGGATGAAAACAATTCACAGCCGGCGACCGCAGATTGGTTGGGCAAGGCATCGGGGCGCCAGTGGTCGGCGATGAGAAGCAGTACTGCTCACATCGGCTGGCGACGGATGGAAGAACGCCAGCGATTGCTGGAGACGACGTCGGACTGCGGGTTCAGACGCGCAGCGTTTCGTCGTGGCGAGAACGGCTGGGCGGATGATCGGCACGGCGGACGTTGGCCAGCGCGTAACGAGCCCCGGCACGCTTTTCCACGTCGTTATCTTCCCATTCGATGTTGATGGCGCCGTCATAACCGGCGCGATTGAGTTCGATAATGATCTCCTCGACGGAGTTGGCATCGCGAGCTGAACCGGCGGTCACAAAGTTCCAGCCGTTGAATTTGTGTCCCATGGGGCGATGTCCGCCGAGACGACCGGCACGGGTGTGCTCCCTGGCGACCCAGACCCCTTTGATGTGGGCGCAGTGGATGCGGTTACCGTATTCGCGGATGAACTCAATCACCGACACGCCCTGCCATTCCATGTGCGAGCCGTCCAGATTGAAGCCCACCACGCTGCTGTAACCAGCCTTGTCCATAGCTCGCAGATAATCCCCGGCACTTTCCAGGTCGCCCATGGCTCGTTCGCTGGGATGACATTCAAGATCGAACGTTACGCCGTAGCGCTTGCATACGTCGAGAAATGGAGCGAAGCGCTCGACGAGCAACTCCAGGCTAACCTCGCGGACATCCGGAATGGGATAGCCACCGAGACTGCGGGGCAACGGCGGAAACTCGAACCAGTGGCTCCAGCAATGGGCAGGCGAACCGGTAAAGCCTGGGAGACAGACGCGGCGATTCTGCAATTTGCCCAGATAATGCGCATAGCGGGCGGCATTGCACAGGGCTTCCAGCGCCTGCTTATGAATCAGTCGGCCGACCTCTTCAGGAACGTAATAGGGATCGGTGCGCGGGGGATTATTGCCCGCAGCCCGCCAGCGTTTGTAAGCCTCCAAGGCTTCGCCGCCGACGAATTGCAGGGTCTTGGCACTGGGCTCGTCGCCGAGAGCCTGGCCCTGCAGGTGCACTGCTACGGTGAAGATTTCCAGACCGTATCGGCGTGCCTTTTCGACGCGCTCTCGGGCGTAAGCTTCTGCGCCGGCATCGGTAGCACAACGGGATAAATCCAACTCCCACGAGGCTTCCTCCCAACCGTCGAACCCGGTTTCGGCAATGAATTTCAACCATTCATCCTCCGGTATGTCGCCGAATTGCCCTCGCACCAATCCGATCTGGTGGTAGGAACCTTTCCCGCTGCGGTGCTCGTCCGTCTGTTTGAAGCCCATACCCTGCTCCTTTCCCCTAGAAGCTCCGGAGATTGCCGTGAGTGTGAATTGTCCATCCCCGGACAGTGTTTCCCGCGTTTATACCCAGTATGGAAATTTTGGCGGCGGGCGTCAATGGTGGCGGGGGGAATTCGAGCCCGGTTGGGAAATTTCCAGCTTCCGAGTTACTGAGATCGGGGCAGCTTCCAAACCTCCCGGCGAACAACCGGGGGAGTGCGGAGCCGCCGTAGTACCATGACGGTGAGCGAAACTCGGAGATCATACGAGCTGTAGTGCAGGGTTTCATGCCGCCGCAGTACCATGACGGTGAGCGAAACCCCATCCGGGTTGCGGAGGTGCCGCCGGCAACGATTTTACCTCGCTGGCAACGAAAATCAGCCTCACGCCGCGTTCATTAATGGGGTATGCGAGGGGCGGTAGTGCAATAAGATAAAGGCAGAAGCGGGAAGGAAGCTTGGCCGGTCACGGCAATGGAAATCCGATGCCGTTGGGAGGAGAACATGAACCGGGGAAAATGGAGCGGGGTCTCGGAGGCCGCGTTTCTGGTGCTGGCGCTGCTGCTAGTCGGGGCGATTTGTTTGCCGCTTTGGCCATACGGTTCGGCCGGCGGGGAAGGCGTGTTATTCACTCCGCAACGGCTCGGCCGCATGCTCCTGGGCTGGGAACAGGCTGCCAGTTACGTCTGCTTTGTCTGGGCGGGGCTGATTTTATTGCAGCGCTACTGGCAAACCCGCCGACAGTTCCAGGCCCTGCATCTCGATTGGCTTCCGGAGGATCCGACGTTGCGTATTCTGCCCGAAGATGCACCGCAGCTGCAACGGAAAGTGGAACAGCTCGATGGACCTGGGCGGTATCTGCTGGGTCGGCTGCTGCGGATGGCGCTGGAGAAATTCGCCACCAGTCGCTCCCCACAGGAAGCTGCTGAACTGGTGCGAGCCCAGGCCGAGATTGAAGCCGAGCGGTTCGCCAATTCGCTGAGCACGGTACACTACCTGGCGTGGGCGATCCCGGCTCTGGGCTTTGTCGGGACGGTGCGCGGGATCAGCATGGCCCTGGCTGGGGCACCATCCCTGGCCAGCGATCCCAATCAGGTCGAACAGGCGCTGCGGGATTTCCTGACGCACACCAGCTACGCCCTGGCCATCGCTTTTGACACTACCTTCGTCGCCTTGTTGCTCAGCCTGGTTCTGCTCTTCTGGCTGCACGCCGTGCAACGCCGTCAGGAAGACCTGGTTCTGCAAGCGCAGGAGTATGTGCTGCACCAGTTGATCGCCCGACTTTATCGGTTGGAGGTGGTAACGGAAGAAGCCTCGGCGGATGGCGAACTGGTCGAGGAGACGCTGCGGCAACAACGCGTACTCAAGGGCTGAAAGCCAGGGAGGCGTCAGTGGCAAAAGTGTTGCTGGCGGAGTTGAGTGGGAGATGGCTGCGGGCGTGGCACGGCTTATCCGACGGTGGAGTGCAGCCGCTGAGTCTGAGTGAGCAAAGCCCACGCTTGCCGCTGGCGATCTCCCCCATGGGACGCCGCTGGCAGTTCGGTTGGCCCGCCTGGCACCTTCATCGCCAGGAACCTCGTCAGGTGCTCACCGACTTCTTGCCGCATTGCCATCGCCAACAGACGTGGTATGTGGGAGGAAGACGCCTCAAGGCAAGGCAAGTGATGCAAATGCTGGCGGAAACGCTGCGACCGTTCGCTTCGGAGGTCGGCCGCGGACTGTGGCTGGTGCCTGCTTACGTGGAGAACGAGACGGCGGCCTTTTTGCAGCACGAAATGCAACAGGCTGGCATCCCTTGTCATGCCGTGGTCTGGCAGGATCTGGTCTGGTTGCTCGCGGGCCTGACCGATGGCGTGTCCGCAGGGAGGCTCTGCCTGATAGATGTGGACGAATTGGCCGCTGTCGTTTCCCTGGCGGAGATTCAGCCTGCAGTGGCCGGTGTAAGCCCGGGCTGTTGCAGCGGCGAATTGTGGTTGCGACAACGGCACCTGGTGTGGGAACTGGGGCAGCGAGTTTGGCTGGAGCGGGTCATGCTCGCCGCTTGCGAAATCGCCATCCGCGATCTCCGCCGTGATCCACGCCGGTCGCCACAGGCCGACCAAAGCCTTTACGAGCAAATCGAGGAGCACTGGCCAAACCTGGCCCAGCGGCAGCACACCATTACCATTCGGGCTACGGATTTTCATTGCCCGTTGATTCTGCGACCGGAACTGGTGCTGCGAAGCTGTGCGGTGCTGGCGCGACAAGGCGCCGGCATTGTCGCCAGGGCGATTCATTCCCTGCGGCAACAGGAAATTCCAGAGGTCTGGCTCTCGGACCGAGCCAGTGGCCTGCCAACGTTTTTCCGCCGCGTTTATGAGGCACTGGGCTACTCTCTCGTGGTGCGCGACCTGCGTCAGGAAAGCTATTTGGCTGCGGCAGTGCATCTGGCGGAGAACCCGGAAATGGTTGCACTTTGCTCGCATCGGTTGCCGCTGCCGGCCAGCCAATGGCCAGCGCCTGGACGCAGTGGGCAATCCTCGCCGAGACTGGCGGCGCACGGTCGCTGACGCCAGCCAGCACAGTCCTGGCCAACATCGCCTGGCAAGCCGCCGGTGTGCAACCGATGCTTGCCAGCGGCGGTGTCCCTGCAAACTCCGCGCTGTCCAGGAAGGAAGCACCGAACCAGCATAATCTCATTCAGAGCGAGGTAAGCCATGTCCAACCGCGGTCGCCATCGCTATCCGCCCTTTTTCAACCTGTCGCTTCTGGACGTGATCTGCAACGCCCTTGGGGCAGTCATCTTCCTCATGTTTCTGAGCTACTGGCAGGCGAATCGCGTTTCCTATCACCTGCAAGTGGCCCGAGTGCGTCTGGACGAAACGCGAACGCAACTCGCCAGTTTGCTTGGCGACCTGGAATCGGCCAGGGGACAGCTAGCAGAGACGAAGTCGGCCTTGGCAAAAACCGAAATCGCCCAGATGCAAACCCTGCAAAAGGCCGAGCAACTCCAGCAACAGCTTCGCGCCGAACAAATGTTGCGTCGGCTATTGGAACTGTCGGCTGAGGAGTTGGCCGAGCGACTCGTTCGTAGCGAGCAATACGCTCAGCGACTTGCCGACCAGCTTCAGCAAACACGGCAGCAACTCGCTCGCCTGCAGGATGAGCGGAACCAGACGCATCGGCTTTTGGCCGACCAGCGACGTCAACTGGAGCAGTCGCGGCATGCGCTGGCCAGTTTGCACGCGGAACTGGCCCTATTGTCCTCGCGCCACGCCCAACTGGCCGCGCAAAGCGTGAAACTGACCAGTGACCTGGCACGCTTGCAAAGCGAGCGTGGCCAGCTGCAACTCCAGGCCAGTCAGCTGACCGCCAGCCGACAGCAAGCCGAGCAGCAAATCCAGCAGTTGCTCGCCGAACTCGACAGGCGGGCGGTCGAACTGGAGCGGATGCAGAAACAACTGGCCAGAATTGAGGCGACAAGCAATCAACTCCTGATGCAATACGACGATTTCGAGCAGCGGCTGAAGGTGCAGCAGCAGGAGACCCTCCGCCTTTCAGAACTGCTGGTCCTCAGTCAAGCGCAAGTCGCAGCCCAGCGAAAAGAGAGCGAAAAACTCCGTTTTCAACTCCGTCAGGCAGAACAACGATTTGCGGGGGTGGATTTGAGTGGTCGAAAGGCTATTTTGCTCGTGGACACTTCCGGCAGCATGGGCAAAAGCGATCCGCAGACCGATGACGTCAACAAATGGCACAGCGTTTGTGAAACGGTGCGGCATGTGCTCGCCAGTATGCCCCAGCTCGAACAATTCCAGGTGATCACCTTTGCCAGCAATGTGGCTTATCCCCTCGGCGGGCAAGGCGGGTGGTTGAACTTTGACCGCGACCGCTCGCCGTTGGAGGTATTGCGGGCGCTGCAACAGATCACGCCCGCGGGGGGTACCAATCTCCATGCCGCTTTTGAAGAAGCCTTCCGCTATCGCTCCAGGGGTCTGGACACAATCCTTCTCTTCTCGGACGGTCTGCCGACGGAAGGCCCCGGGCTGACCCCGCAGCAGGAGAAAACCCTGGGGAATGTAGAACGGGAACGGCTCCTGGCGCCGCAGGTGTTGCAACAAATTCGCGTTTGGAATGCTCCGACTCCCCACTCGCCACTCGCTACTCGCCACTCGCTAAGTAGCGCGGATGTTCCGGCCCGGCGTGTGCGCATTCACGCCGTCGGCTTCTATTATGACAGTCCTAACCTCGGCAACTTCCTCTGGTCGCTGGCCCGCGAGAACGAGGGTAGCTTTGTCGGGATGAGCCAGCCCTGACCACGCCGATTGCCGGGGCCGGAGTGCATGGGTTTGCTCTCCTGCGCGGAGAGGGCTAGATGAGGGCGACATGCCGGAGATTCAACCTTTTCGCGCCTGGCGCTATGACCTGGGACACGTCGGTAGCCTGAGTGCCGTCACCGCACCGCCCTATGACGTGATTGACGCGGCGCTGCAGGAGCAGCTTTACCAGCGGCATCCCTATAACGTCGTGCGATTGATTCTGAACCGCATCGAGCCGACCGATAGCGATAGCAACAATCGCTATACGCGAGCGGCCTTGCTGCTGCGGGAATGGCAACGGCAGGGGATTCTTCGGCAGGATTCCGAACCGGCCCTGTATGTCTATCACCAGCAATTCGTTTGGAAGAACCGGACGCATCTGCGTCGCAGTCTCCTGGCAGTGGTGCGGCTGGAGCCGTTCGGCCAGGGAAAGATATTTCCGCACGAAGAGACGCTGCCTGGCCCGAAAGAAGACCGCCTCCGCTTGCTGCGAGCGACAGCGATGAATTTATGCCCGCTGTTTGGGCTTTATCCCGATGAAACCGGCCAGGCTCAGGAGTTGCTGGACAGCACTGTGCACGCGTGGCCGCCACTCGAAGCCACGGACGACGCCGGCACGGTGCATCGTCTTTGGCGAGTGATTGATCCGCACCGCATTCACGAGGTGCAGCGCCTGCTCTATCCGCTGCCGGTATACATTGCCGACGGCCATCACCGCTACGAAACAGCCTTACGCTACCGTGATGAGCTCCGTGCTACCGGACTGCTCGTAAGCGACACCGCACCAGCTAATTACGTGCTCATGGCACTGGTGAGCATGAGCGATCCGGGCCTGCTTATCCTGCCCACGCACCGGCTGATTTCCGGCCTGGAGAACATGACTGCCGACATACTGGCTCGCCGCCTGGGTGAGGATTTCGAGCTGGAACGGATCGGACAGGGCGAATCCGCGGGCTACGAGCTCGGCGAACTGCTGGAAAGTGACACCGACCAGTCCTTACTGGGGCTGGGCACGGCGGATGGTATCTGGCAACTGGCACGACTGCGGCGTGGCGAGCGCCTGGCGCAACTGCTGCCAGATCGTAGTCCGGCCTGGCGGAATCTGGCGGTGAGCGTGCTGCACGAACTGATCCTCGGCCAGTTGCTGCGGCCGTATTACCCCGGGGCGCTCCGTTGCGATTATGTCCATCAAGCCGAACAGGCCGTCACCGCTCTGCGTCGTGGCCAGTGCTCTCTGGTAGCTTTGGTGCCTCCGGTCAGCATGGAACACGTTGTCCAGCTGGCTGGTCTCGGCGAACGCATGCCGCCGAAAAGCACCTATTTCTATCCGAAATTGCTGAGCGGGTTGGTCTTTTACGCCCTGCGCTAGGAGGCAATTCCCCATTCGCCTTCCGCAGCAGCGAGGGCTACGGGGCAGGTTGTTCCGGGAGTTGTTCGGCAATGCTTTCCAGAACCTGACGGGCGCGGCTACCGGGGAGCTCAGCGGCACAACACGGCGGGCTAACATCCGACGCTCCGGACCGCACATCCTCTGCTGGGCAATCTACGGTCGAATCAAGCTGCGGCCAGCTGACGAGAAATGCATGCCCGGCCACGCGCAACACGGAATTCGGCAGCAACGGGGCACGAGTTACTGCCTGGTCGTTGACGTACGTCCCGTTCAGGCTGCCCAGGTCTTCCACGTACCACTGCCCGTCCGCAAAGACCAGTCGGCAATGATGGCGGCTGACGTCGCGGGAAGCGATGCGGATGTCGGCTTGGGAATGTCGGCCGACAATGGCTTCGGACTGATAGAGTTCGACAACGCGGCTCCCATCGATCGCTGACAGCCGCAGCACTAGGAATCCGCGTTCGGGCACGCCCACACCGATCCGCTCCACCGTTCCCTGGTCTGACTCAGCGCAGGCTAAGCCCTCGGGCGACACCGACATGGACACCATCTTCTCTGCTCCTTCGAAGAGTCCCCCAGTGGCGAGTCCGAGCGACTTTGCAAAATATGCCGGACGGGTTGGCTTCCACAAAGACCAGATTGTCTAATGGCTTGCCTATCTCGCCGGGAGAAGGCGAGCCGTTGTCCTGTAGACGAGTGCCGAGGCAGCGCGCACTACCAGCCCTGGGATCAGTGCCACATGAAAGCCGAATGACTTGGCTACCAATCCAGCAGAGGCTCGTCCCAGCGCCCTGTGCTGGAGCAGCACCCGCTGTCGCTGGCCGCGAAACTCATTTCAAAGATAGGCTGGCTGGCGAGGCCGCACTCGCCAGCACTGGGCGCAGATGAGTGGGTAATTGCTGCCGCAAAAAGTCGAGAGGGTACAGCGGGCTGAGCTTTTTGATTTTGGCAATAATCGCCTGTGCCTGCTCGGCATCCTTGCACTGGGCGAGCTTGGCGCGAAGCTTGCGAATTTTCCAGCGGCGATGTCGTCGCCGTTTCAATTCGTTTTTCCGTTCTATATACGCCATGCTTGCCACTCCGGTTCGCATTCCTCTCGGATGCGGGCTGGCCTGGCGGTGCATCCACAGCCCGCGGGGAAAGACACGGCAACATACATCATACGCCGGGTTCGCAAAAAAGGAAACCACTTCCGGCCATCAGTCGCTACAATGACAACGGAACAAGGCGAAACAATCGCGCTTGTGCCTGGCAGATGGAACGGGGGAATTTGTCTATGAGTCGTGGCATCCTGGCGGTGGTAGGGCTCGGGCTGGTCGGGTTTGCTTCCAGTCTGGGCCAGCACAAGCCAGCGGACACCGAAAGCGCCTTGAAGCCACAAATCGATCGGGCGGTGGCTCGCGCGGTGCAATTTCTGCGGCATGCGCAAGCGCCCAATGGCTCGTGGGACCAAATGCCCGGCGGTCAAGGGCAGAGCGGGCATACGGTCGGTTGCACGGCTCTGGCGGCGTTGGCGTTGATGGAAGCCGGTGTTCCTGTCCGCGACCCTGCCGTCGAGCGGGCCATCCAATTTCTCCGCCAGGCCGTCCAGGACGGCTCTCAGCAGGGACGCACCTACGACATCTCCGCCACGATTTGGGCCTTGAACCGTTACGGCGACCCGGATGATCAGGATTTAATCCGCCTGCTCACCTGTCGTCTGGTGAAAGCGCAGCAGTCGAATGGCCTGTGGAGCTATGAGTGTCCGTCGGTGTCGCCGCAGGAAGTCCCGCAACTGATCGAGGAACTGCGACGGTTGCGGTCGGCTGGGCAGATGTACAACGGCGCAGCCAACACTGCCAATTACGGCCAGGGCGACCTTTCCAACACCCAGTTTGCGATTCTGGCGTTGTGGATTGGCCGACGCTATGGCGTTCCAACCGATCCGGTGCTGTGGAAAACCGCGGAGGTTCTGCGGCGGAGTCAAAACCAGGATGGCGGTTGGGCCTACATGCTCGGCCAGAATGTCAGCTCCACTTACTCTATGACCGCCGCCGGCCTGATGGGCATTTCCACCGGCTATGGTGCCCTGCGCGAGACGCTGCTTTCGACGACCGGCAAAGGTGGCGACGCTTCCGCCAAGACCCCGCCTCCTCCCGACCCGACCAAAGACCCCGTAATTGTTCGGGGCAATCTCTACCTGGCCACGGTGCTGCGGACGCCGCTCGAGGCCCTGGGGCAGCAGGGTTTCGGCTCGATTCCTTATACGCTGTGGGCGATTGAGCGCGTGGCTATGGTGTACGACTGGAAAACGCTCGGTGGGCTCGACTGGCATGCCTGGGGCGCCCTGTACTTCTTCCGCACCCAGCTGGCCAACGGTGCCTGGGACGACAACAATCGTTGCGGCCTAGTCCCGTGCACGGCGTTCGGGATTCTGTTTTTGAAGCGGAGCAACCTGGCCACGGATTTGACGGCCCATTTCCGCGGCGAAGCGGTGCTGCGTACCGGTGATGACAAGCCACTGGCCAAACCGGACAAGTCCGCCGCTCTGCCGGCCAATCCCGAAAGCGAAGGCGCGGCTCCATCCCGTCGGCCCACGACCGTCGCGGAATGGACGGAACGACTGATTACCGGCTCGGAGGCCGAAAAGCGAGCCGCTCTCGATGAGGTCACTCGCACCAGCGGTGGTATTTATACGCTGGCCCTGGCGGAAGCGATCCCGCGAACTATTCAGCCCAGTGAACAGACCGAATTCCGCCGGGCTCTGGTGCGGCGAATGACCCGGTTGAGTGTCGAAAGTCTGCGGAGCTACCTCCAGCATGCCAACCCCGAATTACGTCGCGCTGCCGCTTGGGCCATCGCTCTGCGGGATGAACAGAGCCTGGGTCCGGATCTGGTGCCGCTTCTGGACGACAAGGATGGCGACGTTGCCGCCACCGCTTACCTGGCCCTGAAGGCTCTGACGGGCAAAGACTTTGGGCGATCATCCACCGCCTGGAAAAAATACTTCACACAGTTCTCCGCACCGTAACGGCAAAGAGGCGAATGGCGAAGAGCGAGTGGCGAATCGGGAATGGCCAATAGCGACAGGAGCATTATCATGAACGGCAACGGTTTTTACTGTCCACCACCGCCGCTGTCCGGTCGCGACCGCTGGTTGCTGGGTTTGCTGAATGTATCACTGGCCATTGGGCTGATCGTCTTTCTTATCGTCAGCACCCAGGGTTGGGCCCTGTGGTTCTTCGGGGTAGTAGGCGGCCTGGCGGTGCTCGGCGTTGTCCATTATTTCCTGTGGGGACGGGCTATGGAAAAGTCCACGAAAGCCGAACGCCAGCGCTGGCTCCGCGAACAGCAGGCGTCTCAACCCATTTCGCCCCCATCTTCCTGGGCCCGCCGTTTCTAACCCCGACGCCGGCCTCGTGCCTAACCGTTCTCGGTACGCCACAGCGGGGTTACACCCGCCGCTTGTCTAGGCGTATTCGTTACGATCGGAAGGCCGAAACTCGGCTAGAACCAGCATCAGGCAAGTAACCACTTGGCACGCTCTGGAGTAATCCTGTATATTGCACCAGAGAAACCCACGAATCATATTGGCGAATTCGAATCCACAATAGCAGAAACGCTGTGTCGGATGCGGTAGAAACGGGACATTTGTCCTGTTCAGCCGCATCGGTACAGACTTGGCTGAGCCGTCCACACGAGCCCTGCTGGATCAGGAAAGCGCACTGGCCGGGTGGGGCCAGGAGCAGGCTTTCCATCCAGTCCGCTGTGGTGCCAATAGTGCCGCACCAGCTGGCGTTGAAAAGGGACGTAAGGGGCTGCCGCAATTGCCGCCCACGGCCAGTTAGGCGAACGCACACACACTGACACAACTGCTACAGCGAGGACACCCGTGTCCACGGAACTTCTGGTAGCCATTGCCGCCATCATCGCGATCATCGCCTTGTACTTCTTGTTCGTGCGAGAACGGGAATGAGCCTACAGAGTCAGCCTTTGTGTCGCTAACCGCTAAAAGTGGTGCTTGCCGAAACCCTGACCAGTGCGGGCTTGCACCCGCGGCTCTCGTGAGGTGCTGTGTTGGCAATGCCGAATTGGTAACCGGTGCAGGACGGCGAGACGATAATCAATCGGACCGGACAGCGGACAAACGTGCAGGCCAAGGGTGTCATGAAACCGCCAGGTCCCTGTTGTGCGGGTAACCAGTAGCGAAGTAGCGAATAGCGAAGCCGCAGATAGCGAGATTCACGGTGCTACCTCCGAAACTGGCCTGCGCTGGGGTAACCACGACGGCCTGAACTGGATTGACGGATGGCAATGCCCTGGCAATAATGGTTGCAGGCAGTGGTCGGGCGGCTGGTGCAAGCAGGGCGAAACTCTCCGCCTGACGGCTGCCGATCAACCTGGCCAACGGGGAAACTTTCCCGCTACTCCGTCACCTTGCTCCTGGTAAAGTCCAGGCTGACTTTACCGGGCTGCTGGCCGTCAAAGGCGCCAGCACGCTGGCGGTCGCGGATCAGGCAGTCCACGGATGGTTCCATGTGCGTGGCCGAGCCTCCGCATAGCGGGGGTCGGCTGTGCGGCTATCCTTTGCCCAAGTGCAAAGGTAACGCATCTCGGCACCAAAAGATTGGCGGCCGAACCTCCTGCCACGGCGACGCGGGAATGGACATGGCTGGAAAGCTTCCCCGCTGACGCGTCCAGGAAAGTCCTGGCCTGGTAACGTCGTCTCCCGCGGATGCGGTTGGCCCTGCTGGCGGCGTTGCCGAAGGCGCGGCCGATGCCGCGAGCGTGCCATGTCCACCGAGACCCTCCTTCCCGAACTGCAGGCTGCCCAGAACGAGTTCCTGAAACAGTGCGAAGTGGTGATCGGTTACCATTTCCGCCAGCCGGAGTTATTGCGTGCCGCACTCACGCACGCTTCAGGTGCCAGCAGCCGGCTCGGGTCCAACGAACGCCTGGAATTCCTCGGCGATGCGGTCTTGGGCTTGATCGTCTGCGAATGGCTGTATGAAAAGTATCCACACTATCTGGAAGGGGAATTGACGAAATTGAAATCAGTGGTGGTGAGTCGGCGGATGTGTGCCCAGGCAGCGCAGCAACTCGGTTTGGATCGCTTCCTCCGCGTTGGGCCCGGGATCGGTCGTGCGGGGCCGTTGCCCATGAATCTGCTCGGCGATGTCTTTGAATCGCTGATCGGGGCGATCTACCTGGACGGCGGGCTGGAGGCAGCGCGCACCTGGGTATTGCGACACATGGCGCCGATCATCGATAGGCTGGCCAGCACAGCTCAGTACGAAAATGCCAAGTCCCTGCTGCAACAACTGGCGCAAAAACGGTTCGGCCTTACCCCCGTGTACCAGGTGCTGGACGAGAAGGGCCCCGACCACTGCAAGTGTTTCCAGGTGGCGGCAGTGATCGGAAATGAACGATTCGCCCCCGCTTGGGGCCGCAGTAAAAAAGACGCCGAGCAGAAAGCCGCCGCCAACGCCCTGGCACAACTGCTAAACGAAGCCCTGTCCTGTCCCGCCCACACTGCGGCGGGCTGACTCGCGCCGTTGTTCGTGAACTGAACCCTGGTGGTTGTTATTGGGGCCAGGACAGGGCGAATCCATGGACGGCCAAAATAGCATGGCCAGTCGGCCATGTTTCGGTAGCCAGTGACGAGTAGCACTGTCACTTCCTACTCTAGGCTCACCACTCACCAACCACTTGGTTGCCCTTGCCAGGGAAGGCACGGCCGGATTGGATAAACGGTATGCGGCTCAGTTCGTATCCCGTGCTGTGCTACCAACCGGGCTGCGGTCAGCCGGCCCTGTATAAGATCGCCGCCGAGTGGAGCGACGGTGTAACTCAAGAACTCAAAACCTACGGGCTGACCTGCGCCGAACATCTTCGCCTCTGGTACCAGCGTGCTTTGCATAGCCAGAAGCGTTGCCGACTCGCTCCGGGAGAGTATCTCGGGGAACCGGCCGTCTATCGTTTTCAGCGCAACGTGCGCGATGTCGAGCTGGTGCGGCTGAAAGAACTGGAGGAGCAGCTTCGCCGCGAACTCGCTGGTGAAACCAGGCCCTGATTCCCGTAGCGATTGGCCAAGGGAATACTAGTCGCTGCGTGAGGCAGTTCAGGTCACCGACGCCTCAGCGCCTCGTTGCTGCACCTGTTCCAGTGCGGTCTTTTGGCCAGCAGGTTCAGTCCTTCAGCAACGAATGCCAGCGGGGAAACCAGGGGCTTTGTGCCAGTTCTGTCACCTGCCGCACCAGGTCAGCGACGTTCCTGGCCCGCACTTTGCGCATAATCTTCATGCGGTGCGACTCTACAGTTTTGCTCTGGACGCGTAGTCGTTCGGCCATCTCCCGGCTGGAGAACCCGCCGAGGATAAGTTGGAGCACTTCCAGTTCCCGCGGGGTAAGCGTCTCCAGGCGACGGGCCACTTCCGCCAGTCGTGCCCGTTCCTCGCGCCACTTGCGATCCTGGCGCAAGGCTTTGTTGACGGCGTCGAGCAGTTCCTGGTCGGTGCACGGTTTTTCCAGAAACTCCAGGGCACCGTTCTTAAAAGCGCGAGCGACTGCCGGTACGTCCCCGTGTGCTGTCAGGATCACAATCGGCAGCATCCAGCCGCGGCGTTGCAACTCTTCCTGCAATTCCAGGCCGCTCATTCCGGGCATGCGGACGTCGAGCACCAGGCAGCCAGGACGGTTGGGATCGTACCTTGCGAGGAATTCCTCAGCACTGACGAAAACTTCCGCCGACAGTCCCACCGAGCCGAGCAAGAAACGTAACGAATCGCCGATAGCCGGATCGTCGTCCACAACGTACACTACAGGACCTGGCGTCATGGCCAAAGTTCCGCACTGGGTTTGCGTGAAATAACCACCGAGGCACGCAGGCACTCTTGTGTCCCTCTGGGATTGGAGCAGGGCAAGCCGTCCGAGTGTCTTCGTGCCTTTGTGGTTAGCAGATTCGGCAAGCCCACAGCAGCAAACCGCTTGCGATTTTAGAGAGAAATTCTCTGAATTGTGCCGTCGCTTGGCAAGACCACGCCCGCGAAAAATTGCTGGCGAATGGCGAACAGGAAATGATGAATCGGGAGCGGTGGGCGTGAGTCGGCTGTGGCGTTCGCAAATGGTACAGTTAGATGCCACTGACCCCGGGAAAAACCTCCTGCTCTTCAGGAGCGTGACGTCGCAGCAGCTGGGATTGGCAGGCGGACGCGAAAACGAGCACCGCCCGGTATATTTTCCGCCAGTAATTCTCCGCCATGTGCCTGCACCAGAGAACGGGAAATGGCCAGCCCCATGCCCAGGCCGTCCGGCTTGGTGGTGAAGAACGGTTCGAAGAGCCGCTGCAGCACTTCGGCGCTGAGTCCCGGGCCGGTGTCGCATACGCACACCTCGACTGCCTGGGCCAGCCGATGAGTACTGAGTGTGATCTGCCGTTGCGGTCGGTCCGCGACGGCTTCGAGCGCGTTGCGCAGCAGGTTCACGAGCACCTGCGTCAGCTGCAGAGCATCGCCCAGGACATCGGGCAAATCGCGTTCTAGCTGCAGCTGAACTTCCACACCCAGCTCCTGAATTTCCGGGGCCAGCAGGGCCAACGTCTCGTGTACGATGGCGTTCAGGTTGACAGGGGCAAAAGGAAGCGACTGGCCGCGCAGGAATCGCCGAATCCGCTGCATGATTTGCAAAGCCCACTCGGCCTGGTGGGCGATTTGCTCGGCCGCTCGCCGCAATTCCTCTGTGTCGAAACTCCCGGAGGCCAGTCGCCGTAAACAGCCCTGCCCGTAATGGAGAATGACGGTGAGCGGCTGATTGAGTTCGTGTACCAATCCGGCAACGAGTTCGCCCAGTCGCGTCAGACGGTTGAGGCGTTGCGCCTGTTCCGGCGCATCGCGGAGGTAACTGGCCAACGTGTGCGGCACTTCGAGCCGGCGTATCAGTGCCAGCGTGCCCAGCGACGGCCGGTAGAACAACCGCCACTCATAAGTCCCATGGGCATCGTCGCCCAGACCGGTGTGTTCAAAAACTATCGCGCGTTGTTCGCTCCGGACGCGGCTCAAGACGGGACGAAGCGAATCATAAGCGGTCGGCGACAGCAGGGCGGAGACGGGTTGCCCGACGAGTTGTGAGGATTGCCAGCGTTGCCGCCATTGTCCAGCCAACTCGACTTCTGTAATTACGCCACTTTCGTTCAGCAGCAAAAGTACACCGGGCAACACCTCCAAGACCATTTCCACCAGATTACGCATTCGCTGGAGTGCTTGTTCAACTTGCTGAAGGCGATTCTGCAGCGCCTGCAACTGAGTTTGCAGTTCGGCTTTGGTTGGTCGAGGCATGATCGCGAGAAGACTACGGGATTTCCTGGAAGGGACTGCGTATTTTCCACCAGTCGCTTGCTACTATTCAGAGACCTTAATTATCCCTAAAATGGCTAGCAAACTCCCGGGTGTCGCGGGTGTATTCAATCGCCAGCGAGTTCAGCGGATTCGTTCCAACCGAGGCACGATCCGGGAGCTGACTTGTGGACGCAAGCGATTGGCAGACCCAGATAGCGTCCCGTACGCACGATACTGGCCACCTCCTAGCCGAGCCTGATCCGGCCAGCGATCCGCCTGACGCATCTCCAGGCGTTCAACTGCCGAATGGGCAGATTATCAGCGATTGGCCGAAAATCTATTCGGCCTTTGCTCTCCCAAGCTTTTCTCCCCGGAGTTAGCATAATCGTCGGGAAGCCTTTTGTCCGCAAAAAATTTCGCGGCGCGAAAAATTCACAGCAGCGGGCTCAGCGTGGCTGGCCAAGCCATGCTCGCCAGGCTTGCCGCAGCAACGCTCCGGTCTGCCGCCACAGTTGCTGCCATTGGCGTTGCCGGGCTTCCTGAGTAAGGGCAGCGAGTACGGCCAGTCCCTGGGCTTGCGGCAATCGGCTGGCGAGTTCGTCAAGCAACTCCTCGATTCCCCACCAGCGCCCGTTGGCCGTACAGACCGGCAGCACGACTTCCAGCGACAATTGGTCGCGCAATGTCTGCACCAACTGGGCGATCTGGTGTTCTTTGGGTCGGCTCGGTTGACGCCATTGGTATGGTGGCTGCCACTCCCGCATAGGGGAAAGCAAGTCCACATGGGTAACCACGCCCAATAGCAACGGTGTCCCCTGAGTTGCGGATCGGTTTTGTAATCGCTGTCGGCAACGCTCCAGCCACTCGCGGTCTGGCCGCCTGGCCGCTTCTCGTGCGTTCATGACCAGCAAAACTACTTGTGCCTGCTCGGCTTGTCGTAGCGTAGCTTCGACGATTTCTTCGTGTTTTTCTGCCTGGGCGTATCCAGGGGTATCCACCAGCACCACCGTCGCCGTCTGTGCTGAAGTGTGGCCGGGGGCGCCTGTCTCGGCAGCATCGCCGGCAGTTCTCTGCGAATCGGGCGGCAAGGTAAGTCGGTATTCGGTGAACCCGTGTGTAGTGGGAACCACATCGGTTTCAGCCAGGTGTTGCCCCAGCAGAGCGTTGATCAGGCTGGATTTTCCCGACTTCGCCTGGCCCACAACGAGAATCCGCACCTGGATTGGCGGCAATTCCTGGTCGGTTGGCGGTGAAAATTCTGCAGTTCGGTGAGCGTCGTCCCAGTGCCAGGGAGTGGGAATGCGGCCCTGAGCCAACGCCTGGCGATAGCGGTCTGCCCCGACCTGAAGCCGACCGCTGTTCAACTCGATCAAGTACCAACCCAGGCGATAAATGTAGGCCTGGGCAAACCAGCCGAGCAGTTGCTGCATCAGCTGTTCCTGCAGCGGTGCCAGGCCGAACCGGCTGGCAAGATACCGTCCTGCAGTTTGTACCGGCGAGAATAAGGCCGACACCGCCCAGTACACTTTCGACAATCGCCCATACCACTGCACTGCTTCGGCAGCCCGTCGCCAGTGTCGGACCGTCAGCAGATGGCTGCCCGGCACGTAGTGAATGACGAGTTGGTATAGATCATGGGCAGCCAGTTCGATGGCCGTCAGTATCTCCGGCACACGCCAGGCAGCGACGGGGTCATCGGCTTCAGGGTGGTAAACCTGCGCCACCTGGCCGGCCAGTTTCCTGCCGGCTTCGTAATACCATTGCAGGGTTTTCAGTTCCTGCGGCGAGGTGGTGGTGACCGACTCGGCGTAGCGTTGCACCACTTGCCAGGCCTGACGATCGCGCTCCTGCCAATAAATGGGCAAGGTTGGCGGCTGGGGTGAACCGAGTAATAAGCCCCGACGTTGCCAGTACCAACCCAGCAGATAACCCAGGGCCAACAGCGTCAGCAGTCCCCAGGTCACCCAGGCCCCCCACGGTTGCTTCCATAACCAGACCGCCCCCAGCGCTGCCAGCAGCAACAGCGGTGCAGCGAAACAGAATGCCAGGATGACCCAGCGCCAGCGACTCATGGTCAGGTTCCCGAGAGCAGCTCCTGGAACCGCAAGGCATCCTCCAGCATGTGCGTGTTGTTGAACATGCAGTAAGCTCGCCGGCCACCGCACCAGCGGAGAAGCTGTTGCAGGTCCCTATCGGTGTACGCATAATCATATCCGCCGATCCCATGCAGGCGAAAATAGCGCCACGAGCGAGTTACCGGCTGGCGAACAAAGGGGTCTACCACGTGGAGCAAATCGAGTTCCCGACACAGCGAGTGTAATAGTTCGTCGGTCCAGCCGGCATGTCGCACTTCCAGACCGAAGCGCAGGGCGTCCCGTTCCGCCCAGCGAAAGAACCAGCGAAGATTCGCCAGGTGTTCGGGGCGCGGATCGAAGCGGGGTGGACACTGAAAGACCACGATGCTGGCTCGCAAGATCGCCGCCAGCCGTCGCGTCGTTTCCCACGCCTGGCGAACCACTGGTGTATCGCGAAAGAATCCCGCCTCGGCTCGTTGTTCCGCCGGCAGGCGACTGCGCCGCCAGGTCGGACTGTTGGCCGGATGCGTAATCGCCTGAAACGCCTTCAATGTGAATTCAAACTCTGCCGGCGCCAGTTCCCGCCAGCGACGCACCACGTGCTCCTCCGGCGGGTGGTAAAACGTCTGCTGGATTTCGATCACCGCGAACGTCTCAAAATACCGCTTCTGAGCACAGCAGAATCCGCAAGTCCCGACGCGAATTTTCCCGGTCATGCAGGATCCTGTTAGTCCCAGGGATGGCCAGCCAGCTCTGGCCAGGCGAAAACACGTACTGGCGTAATGGGGTTTCCGCAAGACGGCAGCACCTCCGGTTGGCACCAGGAGCGCTGCAGACCATCGCGACTGTTTTCGCCGCTACGATACCCCGAAGGAGCGGCGAGTCGAATCGGCGTTACACAATCCGCGAGCAGTTCACCATGCGGCGATCCGCGTGGTCAGGATGCAGAAGCCAGACGGCGTAGCGGCATGTCACCGAAAAAAGCCACGGTGTCAGCGAGCGGTAAAACCACCGTCCACGACCAGGATCTGCCCGGTAATGTAACTGCCAGCATCGCTCGCCAGCAGCAGCACCGGGCCGATCAGTTCATCGGGATCGCCCCAGCGACCCAGGCTGGTGCGTTCGGTGAATTTGCGTTTCTGCTCCTCGGTCAGTAACCGGGCGGGCAGTTCCGTAAGAAACGGGCCGGGCGCGATGCAGTTGACGGTGATGCCAAACGCACCGAGTTCTGCGGCCTGGGCTCGGCACAGGCCGTGCAATGCGAATTTCGTCGAAGAATAGGCACTGCGTCCGGGCAGGGAGATCAAACCGAGGATACTAGAGATGTGAATGATGCGTCCCCAGCGGCGCTGTTTCATCTGCGGCACCAGCGCCCGCGTCAACCGCATGATCGAGGTGAGATTGAGTTCCAGCAGGTAATCCCAATCGGCATCGCGGATTTCCTCGACAGGTTGGGGAATGTTCGAGCCGGCATTGTTGACGAGGATGTCCACATGCCCCATTTCTTCCAGGGCGCGGCGAGCAAGGCGATCCACATCCTGGCGGTTGGTCATGTCGGCGACAACGGCCAGGCCACGATTGCCTTTCCCGGCCAGGATCTCGTCCAGGGCCTGACGTAATTCCTCGTCGTGTCGGCTACAGATGACGATGTCGGCGCCGGCATCGGCCAGGCCTTTGGCCATTGCTTTCCCCAGCCCTTTGCTGCCACCGGTTACCAGCGCCACCTTGCCACGCAGGTCGAACAAGCGGTTGACCAGGTTCATTGCAGTTTCTCCGTGAGTGCGTTTTTCCAGGCGGTCTTGAGCTCATCGAGCGAGGCGTCCACCAGGCGATGGCGACGTTGACTGTCGAAAATGGTCAGGCGGAGGGCGTCGCTCACCGTACCCAGAACCCGCCACGGTAAACCGGCGAAGAGCCGGGACAATTCCCCTTCCGAATCTGCGGGCACTTCCAGTAAAAAGCGCGTATTGCTTTCGGAAAAGAGCGTGACCAGCGGCGCCTCGTCGTGCGGTAAGGCGATTTCCGCCCCGAACCCGCCGGCAAAAGCCATCTCCGCCAGCGCCACTGCCAGGCCACCTTCGCTTAGGTCATGACAGGCTCGCACCAGGCCGCGATCGATCGCCTCATGAACTGCCTGGACAATCCGCGGAGCCAGGGCGAAATCCACCCGCGGTACCTGTTCCCAGCACGAAAGCGGCTGGTGTGAGCCTACCGGTGCGGTCGCCGATTCCCACACGCTGACCGGTACCGACTCCAGAAATTGCCGGCGCACTGTTTCCTCGAGCGTTTCGCTCTCCAACAGGGCCCACTGCAGGAGAGAGCCAGCCAGCTCCGGCTGGGTAACGCCCAGCAGTACGAGCAGGTTCCACGGCCTTTTCAAATCCATGCTCACACATCGCCGCACGTCTGCCACCTGGCCGAGGGCGCTGATCAGGACGGTGCCGGGGATGACCAGATGGGCCGTCTCGGAATGAAATTCGTTGTGCAGGCTATCCTTGCCGCTGATGAAGGGTGCGGCGAAAGCGATGGCGGCGTCGCGACAACCTTCGGCTGCTCGTACCAGAGCGCCGAGCAATTCCGGGCGATGCGTGTCGCCCCAGCAGAAATTGTCGAGCAAGGCGATGCGTTTCGGGTCGGCACCGACGGCGACAACGTTGCGTATCGCTTCATCCACGGCACTGGCCGCCATCCAGTACGGGTCATAGTCGCCGTACCGCGGATTGATGCCGCAGCCGATCGCCAGACCGCGATACGAACCGAGCACGGGAGCGATCACCGCCGCGTCTCCGGGACCATCGCTGGCCACGCCCACCAGCGGTTTGAGCACGCTGCTTGCCTGCACCTCGTGGTCGTACTGGCGGATGATCCATTCCTTGCTCGCCACGTTGTAATTCCGCAGCATGGCCAGCAGCAGCGAGGTGAAATCCGGCTGGCCAGCCACATTCGCTACTCGTGACTCGCCGCTCGCTGACGCCACGGCGGGCTGACGTTCGCCGCTTCTGACTTGCCACGCGCTATTGGCCGCTACGACACCGCCGCGTTTTGGCGGTTGCCAGACTGCTTCGCGTATTCGGCAAGGTCGGCCCCGGTGGAGAAAGCGCAGGTCAATGTCACCGACCAACTCCCCCTGGTAATACAGGCGCAGCCGACCCGTATTTTCCAACTGACCGAGCACGGCCGCTTCCACCCCTTCCGAAGCACACAGCGCTTCGAGTTGCGGCCAGGATGCAGGCGCCACGGCGAGCACCATGCGTTCCTGCGATTCGCTGATCCAGATTTCGGTGTAACTCAGTCCCTGGTATTTGAGCGGAGCCTTGTCGAGATGGACGGTAGCACCGAGTTCGGCAGCCATTTCCCCGATGGCACTGGAGAACCCGCCGGCGCCGCAGTCGGTGATGGCACGATACAGTCCGGCATCGCGAGCCGCCAGCAGCACGTCCAGCATCTTTTTCTGCGTAATCGCGTTGCCGATCTGCACTGCGCTGGCCGATACCGTTTCCGATTCCTCCGTCAATTGCAGCGAGGAGAAGGTGGCTCCGTGAATGCCATCGCGACCGGTGCGGCCACCGACCACCACGAGGTAATCGCCCGGCTGCGGGGATTTGTGTTCTTTACCGACAGGGATCAGCCCGACCGTACCACAGAAAACCAGCGGATTGGCCAGGTAACGCGGATCGAAGCAGACGGCCCCGGCCACGGTCGGAATACCCATGCGATTGCCGTAATCGCGTACCCCGGCCACGACGCCTCGCAACACCCGTCGCGGCGGTAACACGCCCGGCGGCAACGCCACATCCGGCCAATCGGGCGGTGCAAAACAGAAAACGTCGGTATTGCAGATCGGCTTGCCGCCCAGCCCACTGCCGAGCACATCGCGAATCACGCCGCCCAGGCCAGTGTTCGCTCCCCCGTACGGTTCGATCGCCGAGGGATGGTTATGCGTCTCCACTTTGAAACAAACGTGGTAGCGCTCGTCGAAGCGAACAATGCCGGCGTTGTCGCGAAAGACACTGACGCACCAGTCCTCACTGCCCAGACTTTGCCGGATGGTCTCCGTGGCCGCGAAAATGGTCTGGCGCAGCAGGTTTTCGTAGCGCCTTTCACCGTCCGGCCCACGGTAAACGATCGGGCTTTTGAAAGTTTTGTGCGAACAATGTTCCGACCAGGTCTGGGCAATCGTCTCCAGTTCGATATCGGTCGGTTCACGTCCCAGTTGGCGGTAGTGGGCCTGGATGGCGAGCATTTCTTCCAGAGTCAGTGCCAGCTGGCGATCGCGGCTGAGTTGCAGCAATTGCGGGGGTTCGGCGTCGCGCAAGGGGATTTCGACTCGGCGGAACTGGTAAGTTCGGCCCAGGGCACGCCAGCAAGAAGGCGGTAACGCCCCGACGTGCACTTCCTCGATGACTTCGTTGGCGAGGATTTTCCGGGCGATCTGCTCGACAAGCGCCGCTGGCAGTTCTTCGGCAAAGAGATAGCGCCGGCCGGTACGCAACACCTGCAAGTGGCGCAAACCGAGGTCGTCAGCTGCTAGGGTGACGCTTTCAATGGCCGGGTCCATTACCTCGGGTCGAGGCAAGACCGTCAGCAGAGTGCCGCCCCGCTGACTCTGGCACGAGGGGCTACCACTTGCCGCTCCTGGATCGCACGGCGGGCTTGCGCCTGCCGCTCCTGCATCCCATGGCGGGCTTACGCCTGCCGCTCCTGAATTCCACGGCGGGCTTACGCCCGCCGCTCTTGAATTGTTCCCACCCAGCCGGGCCAGGATGGTGTGCACGGCGGGCATCTGACCGGCGGCGAACACGGCATAGCGCTCGCAGACGGCATCGGTGAGCAGTGCCACCGCCAGCCTTTCCGCCTCGGCAAGGGATACATCTCCGGCGATCAGATACACCCGTGCCGTCCGCAGCAGCGTCGCCTTCAGTTGCAGCTCGCGCAGCTCCTGGACGATGCGGCAATGCTCAGCATCTTCGGCGAGTGGAAAAATATCAATTTCCCACAGTATGGGGTGGTGCATGTCGGAGTGCTCAATGGTTCATGGTCATCGGTCGGCAACGCGCGCCGCTTGCGGAGATGCCACCGGCTGATCCGCTTCCCGTTGACCGCTGGCGGCTGACCGCGAACCATTGCATTTTGTAGCGTGGCCCGGCAAACCTGCCAAGGAGCTGAAGTTTCTCATTATCCGCCGCCGACTCTGGCTAGCGCGACGACCTGGCAGCTTGCAAGGACCGCTCGAGCAAAATGGCCAATTGCTCGTTCGATTCCGCGGTGGCTTGATGGGTCGGACGATTGGTCATGGCCACGCGGTGGCTGTATCCCGGCCAGTGGTTGACCGTTACGCTATGGTGCAGCGCCGACCAGCCCTGCGGCGGGTCTTCCGGACCGTTCGCACGCCGTAGCTGACATCCTCATTGCTGAGACTCTCCCTGATGCCTGCTTGAGTGGCCGGAGGATCAAGCTTCGACGGCATTACTCCGGTGTGTGCGGACTTTGACCGTAAGAGCACGCGAGGCATTCTCGAGGATGGCATTACTCTCCGGACGACCGGCGGCTTGACGCTGCTGGTTTTGCTGAGCACTATCCATGGGCGACTCAATCGGTGCTGAGCTTCACGACAAGGACTCCCGTCGAGCCTTGCCCTGGGCGAGTAAAGCGGAGAGAGCGTCGGCGTTTTCTGTTTCCAGCGCTTGCCGAAATAAACATAGGCGTGCCTCGAACTCCGTCAGGGCTTCTAGCAGAGCCGGGCGGTTATGCAAAAAGATAGGCGTCCAGATTTCCGGTGGCCCGGCAGCGATCCGCGTGGTATCGCGGAATCCCGAGGCGGCCAGGTCAGCCCATTTCAGCGGCAGCATCCCCGCCAATGCCGACGCTACAAGATGCGGTAAATGGCTGGTCATGGCCAGGGCGCGGTCGTGGTCTTCTGGAGCCATCAGCTGTACCCGCGCGCCAAGCGCCTGCCAGAAAGCCACGATGCGTTCCGTAGCCCTGGCCTCGCTGCGATCGGTCGGCGTTACCACTACCCAGCGACCAACCAGGAGTTGCGGGTCGGCAAATTGATAACCGCTTTTTTCCGACCCGGCCAGCGGATGACTTCCCACGAACCGACAAGCGGTCTTCGGCAGGCTTACACCGGCGAGCAGCGATTGATAAGTCAGAAGCGGCGGACGTAAGCCTGCCGGGGTCTCAGCGAGTGGCGACGCCGCTTCTGATTCGCTCGGCGGGCTTTCACCTCCCGTTGCCATTATGGTCGCCTGACCCGGGGATCGCTGGTTCACGAGTTCTGCCCAAGCCGATTCCACCTCCGCCACGATTCGGCCTTTGGTGCTGCCGGCATCTGTGATCACCGCATGCGCACTCGCATGCCGCGCCGCTTCCAAAACATAACGGGCAATGCTGTCCACCGGCGTACAGACCACAATGAAATCCGCCCCGTGGACACCGTGGGCTAGGTCGGTAGTGGCTTCGCTGACGATGCCGCGTTGCACCAGGTCAGCTACTGTTTCCGAGCGTCGTACAATGCCGACGACGCGACGTGCCAGTTGGCGCTGACGCAACGCCAGGCCAACCGATCCGCCGATCAGCCCCACGCCAATAATGGCCACGGTATCCCCAACCATACGCCCTCGCATCTGACGACGCTGCCTCAGTATAGCCAACCGACCAGCCCTCGCCGAGCCGGCTGTGACGCGCCCGCCACTGCTACCAGAACAGCAGCGGCGGAGGTGAGCCCGCCGTGATCAAGCCTGTGTTTCCTCTTTCGTTAGGAGAAGGCCAGCATGACCGGAGGTTTTATGGTGCGGGGGCTTCAATTCTCCGCTGCAACTAGCCCCGGCGCCGGCGTTTCTTTTTGCGTTCGCGGGCACGCTCTTTCGGGGTCTTGCGATGGCCGGTTCCTATTTTGGGTTTTTGCACGGCTGCCGGGTTGAACATAGCGGCGTTGGTCAGGCCCATCATCGCCTTGACGCGATCCCACAGGGTCATCTTGCTTAGTTGCCGCATCAATTGCCGCATGACGTCGAACTGCTCGAGGAACTTCTTGACCTCGTGCGGCTCGGTGCCGGAACCCAACGCGATGCGGCGACGGCGGCTCAGGTCAATGATTTCGGGTTTACGGCGTTCTTCGGGCGTCATGGAATCAATCATGCCGCGCACTCGCCGCAACGCCTGCTCCGGGTCCTCGCCCACTTCGCTCAACATTTCTTCCATGCCGGGCAGCATGCTGATCATTTTGCGAATGCCCAACCGTTCCAGATAGGCCATCTGCTTGCGGAAATCTTCGAGAGTAAAATCGCCCTGCGCGAGCTTTTCTTGCTGCTTACGTAACTCCTCCTCGTCGAGTTGTCGCTGGACTCGCTGCACCATCTCGACCAGGGACATCAAGTCGCCTTGGCCAAGAATCCGCTGAGCCATTCGGTCGGGGTGGAAAGGTTCGAGCGGTTCAATCTTTTCACCCATGCCGACCCATTTGATCGGCACCTGGGTCACTTCCTTGATGGACAGAGCTGCTCCACCGCGGGCATCGCCGTCCAGCTTGGTCAGAATAACCCCGTTGAGTTCCAGGGCTTCGTGGAAGGCTTTGGCACTTTGAACCGCATCCTGGCCGGTCAAGGCATCGCAAACCAGGTAAATCTGGTCGGGCTGAACGGTGCGGTCAATTTCGCGCAGCTCCTCCATTGGCATTTCGGCAATGTGGAGGCGACCCGCCGTGTCCAGGATGACAGTATCCAACCCGTTCTTGCGCGCGTACTCCACGGCATGTCGGCAAACCTGGATGGGGCGACCGTCGGATTCGCGGTACACCGGGACGCCGATTTGTTCGCCCAGTTGCACCAGTTGTTCCACGGCGGCAGGGCGTTGCAGGTCGGCGGCGACGAGTAACGGCTTGCGCTGCCATTGCTCCCGCAGCATCAACGCCAGCTTGGCCGCCGTCGTTGTCTTGCCACTTCCCTGCAATCCGCACAGCATGATCACGGTCGGTCGATCCTTGGCGAACGGAATGCGGTGATCCACCGGCCCCATCAACTGCACCAGCTCATCGTAAACGATTTTGACGATCTGGTGGCTGGGATTGACGCTGCGCAGCACCTGCTGTCCGATGGCTTTCTGCGCCACCCGGTCAATAAAGGCCTGGGCGACGTGATAGTTGACATCAGCCTCGAGCAAAGCGCGGCGTACTTCTTGCAAACCTTCGCGGATATTGGCTTCCGTCAGCCGACCGCGACCGGTCAACTTCTGCAAAGCGTTTCCGAGGGCTTTCTGAATCGTCTCGAACATAACCTTCCTCGTCTTTCCGTCCGCCTGGGGATTTTCCGGTGGCGTTCATAACCATTGTACAATCCTCTTGCTTTCAGGGCGTTCACCGGCCTAAATTAAGTTCAGGAGCCGCGGGCGTAGGCGGCCAGGGCTTCGCGGGGAGTTTTTTCCCGGTAATTTTTTCACGCGAGGATTTGCGGCGGCGCGAAATCTGGCCCTTCGTCACTCGCGGCTGGCCACTCGGAGGATGGGCACCATGGCGGCAACAGTCAAGGGGAAGCTGATCCCGCTCGGCGGCGGCGACGAAATCCCGTTGCTACGCGACCGCATGGTCATTGGTCGGCGGGATTCCTGCGATATTTGTCTGAAGTTTCCCAACGTCTCGGCCATGCACGCCGAGTTGACCTACAAGGACGGCTACTGGTGGGTGAAAGACCTCAATAGTACCAATGGCACCAAGGTCAATGGACAAAGGATTGTCGGCCAGAAAATCGTGCGGCCCGGCGACGAACTGGAGATCGCCAAACGCAAGTTCCGCATCGAATACGAAATCGTCGGCGCTCGCCGTCCTTTGGAAGAACTCGAACAAGAGGAGATTTTCTCCCAGTCGCTTCTCGAACGTGCCGGGCTGGCTCGCAGTGGCGAAGAAGACCTGGAATGGTGGGAAGAAGACGAGCAGGAACGCAAGAAGTCCCGCCGCGACCTCGCCGATTTTGAATCCTGGTAAATCCGCCGTTGCCCGGGCGGCTCCCTCGGAACCAGGGTTGTCGGATTACGTGCCGAATGGAGGTTTTGGCTGGCGTTTTTCACCTAAAGCATGGGGCGTGTCGTGAGCATCGCGGCAGAAAATGCATCGCAGTCGCACCAGTCGGAGAATCGTCGCCGCCAATGGCCAGTAGCAACCACGAAGGCACCAAGGAAAAGCTTGCGTCGCTTTGAGTCATTGCAACCTTGGCACGTGGAAACTTTCGTGCCCTGGCGTCCTCATGTAAGGCATATCGCTCTCGCTCAGTTCTCTCCTGGCGGGAGAGGCAGCCCATGCACTCAGGAGTCCGGCGACGCGGTCATTCCGGGTGTACTACGAACAAATGGGCTGGTTCCTGCTGCGGGTCAAGGCGAACGTAATTTTCACTGCCGTGCCAGTGCCAGACCCCTCCGGTGAGTGCATCTTCCACCCGGAAACGAACACCGTCGGCCAGACCAAGTTCCACCAGTTTCAGCTTGGTTACGCCCTCCTGCACGCGGTGGGGATCAAGATTGACGACAACGAGCACGACATCGCGGAAGTCGGGGGTGGCTTTACTGTAACAAAGCAGTTGCTCGTTGCTGGTTTCATGAAACCGCAAATTCCTGAGATGATGCAAAGCCGGATGTTGTCGGCGGAAGTGATTGATCCGGCGGATGTAATCCTTGATGTGGCCCGGGGCGTTCCGGTCGCGGTACTTGATTTCGTATTTTTCGGAGTGGAGATATTCCTCGCTGCCTGGCCGAAGCGGTCTGTTTTCGCAGAACTCGTAGCCGCTGTAGATGCCGTAGAGCGGGGATAGCGTTGCCGCCAGGACCAGCCGAATCTTGAACGCCGGGCGACCTCCAGTTTGTAGGTATTCGGTCAGGATGTCCGGGGTGTTCGGCCAGAAGGAAGGGCGGAAGTATTCGACCATCTCGGTCTGGGTCAACTCGGTAAGGTATTCGACCAGTTCGCGACGGGTGTTCCGCCAGGCGAAATAAGTGTACGACTGCGTAAAGCCGACCTTGGCCAGAGCCTTCATGATTTTCGGCCGGGTGAAGGCTTCCGACAGAAAGATCACCTCGGGAAATTCGTGTTTGATGTCGCGGAGTAACCATTGCCAGAAGCGAATCGGCTTGGTGTGGGGATTGTCCACGCGGAAGATGCGAACGCCTTGCTCAATCCAGAATCGCAGCACTCGCCGCCATTCGTACCACAATTCCGCCCAGGCCGGACTGTCGAAATCCAGCGGGTAAATATCCTCGTACTTTTTCGGCGGATTTTCGGCATACTTGATCGAGCCATCCGGTCGGTGTCGAAACCATTCCGGATGTTCGCGGACATAGGGATGATCGGGGGAACACTGAATCGCCAGGTCCAGGGCGATCTCGATGCCGTAAACCTGGGCGGCCCGGATAAGTTCGCGGAAATCGTCCAGGGTGCCGAGCTGCGGATGGATGGCGGTGTGGCCACCGTGTTCATCCCCGATTGCCCACGGCGAGCCGGGGTCCTCCGGGCCAGCCACAGGACTGTTGTTCTTCCCCTTGCGGTGGGTATGCCCGATCGGGTGAATCGGCGGCAAGTACAGCACGTCGAACCCCATCTCGTGCAATTCCGGCAGTAAAGCCTGGACATCGCGAAACGTCCCGTGGCGACCGGGGACCGGCGAGGCCGATCGCGGAAACAATTCATACCAGGCGGCAAAACGTGCCAGCGGGCGATCTACGATGAGCCGCAGCGGCGGCTGATGCAGACAGTAATGCCGACGCGGCTGCCAGCACTGCATCCATTGCCGGAGATGGGGCTGTTGTAGCAGCGCCAGAGCCTGCTGCGGCGGCAAACGTTCCAGCTGATCCGCCACCGCCAGCAATTCTTGAGCGATGCGTGCCGGGTCATCGGCCTGGTTGAGCGGCGGCGCAAGTGAATCAGCCAGAACCGACAGCTCGGTCCAGCCAGGTGACACCTCGTTGGCCTGGCCATCGGCCGACCCGGGGGTAATATCCAGGCGGCCAGGCAAAAGCGCCGGGCGTAAACCCACTGGGCCAGGCGGGGAAGAACTCACGGCCGAGAGGATGGCGTTCGCCGTTTGCCGTAACCACGCCGCGCCCTCCAGCAGATCGCTGCCGACGTCCTGTCCATCGTTGGCCTTTCGCTGCACGCCATCCAGCCAGGAAGTGAACGTGTCTGTCCAGGCGGCGAGCGTATAGTAGTATTCGCCGAGTTTCTCCAATCGAAATTGCCCGACCCAGCGATCATTGCCCAGCGGCTGCATGGGCACTTCTTGCCAAAGGCGATCGCGTTCGTGCCGGTAAAGCAGACGTACGCAAAGAAGATCGTGCCCTTCGCGGAACACATCCGCTTCCACCACCAGAACGTCGCCGATTTCGCGTTTGACCGGGTACCGGCCAAGGTCAACGGTTGGGTGTATATTCTCAAAAAATATCCGCGCCTGATTCAGCCGCCGCATCTGCGGAGTCGCCTGGGCGCGACCGGGAGCAATGAGCCTCAACCCACCGTGATCGGAAGCAGGGGCGGTGGGTGTCAGCCCACCGGGATCGAAAGCGGTGCGCGGGGAAGTGTCAGGCGTCCTCGGCGTCATTGGTCAATTGCAGGGAAGCAAGGATGGCTCGCAGCGCTGGTTCTGCTTGTTCCATCTCCAGGTCGGTGGCCTGGCACATGATCAGCACCGTGGATTCGGGGATACGGAAGCTGCGCACCCAGCAGGTGTTGGTCAAGTCCATGCTGACAAACTGGATGTCGTAGCCTTTGGCCTGACGGCGACAAATCCGCTGCCGCACCGGTTCGTATTCCAGCTCGCGGTAGTCATCCCGGAGGGCTGCCAGCGTCACCTCCAGCACTTCGTCCACGCTCAACTCTGGTGGATGCAGACTCAGCAACATGAAGGCCGTATCCGGACTTTGTACCGAGACCATCCAGCCAGGTTCGATCTCCGTTTCCTCCAGTTCCCAATCGTCCGGGTACTGGAAGCGGATGCCGTGTCCTTCAAAAGTCCTTAGCATGATCGATCTCCCACGCGTTGGCACGGGGCTTCTCAGTCCATCATACGGCGCAGAAGCCGGGCGTGCCTGTTCAATTGCCGGAAGTGGGATTGGCGACGACGAAACTGGCATCGTCTGGGACGAAGGCCGGTCGTTGAAACCACCGACGCAAGCGCCAGGCCGCTGCTGCCAGGGCCAAGACCGCTGCCGCCCAGGATGGCCGAAGAAACGCCAGCCAGTACAAGGCGGCCAGGAACACCAGTTCGGGAGCCAATCGGCGTGCATAGCGTCGAATAGCGATGCGTCGCGAGAATAGTCCAAGCAGAGCCAATCCCAGTAGCAATAGCATTGTGGCCAGCCAGGCTCCGAGCGATGCCGTGAGCCAGCTGTCGGCCGCGTCCGGTAGCGATAAGGGAACCTCGAGCGACCAGCGGAGGCAGACGAGTTCGCCTGGAACAAACGGCCTGTTCAGGACGAGGGTGGGAGCGGCTGGAGACGAAGCGGTGGCCGACGAACGCAACAGCGCCAGTCGCGGCGATTCGACCGCCTTAACCCATCTTTGCCGCAACGATTTTATCTCGGACTCGAACCGCTGCCAGACAGAAGACCTCTCCAACCGAGTGAGCAGCTCGTCCACGGCCTGGGCAATAGCAAGCAGTGTCGGCAGGGAGTCGTCCTCCGCCTGGGGAAGTTCGCGTTCCAACCAATCGAGGCAGGCTCGGGCTCGCACCAGTTCTATTACCGACCCCGTGGTATCGCTTTGCTGCGACGCTCCAGGAGTGGTGGGCGTAAGCCAGCCGCGAGTCGCCCGAACTGGCTCATGGTCGCGAACTCGGCCGGCAGCAACCCATCGCGGAAGGCGCAACCACACTTCGCGGCTGGTGGGCGGATTCATTCCTATCGCCGGCCAGGCAATTTCGCCCGGCGATTGCAACACCAGTTGCACCTGGGAAAAGCCCCGCGGCGCGATCAGCGGAATGTACAGCCCGTTTTCGTTATCCGGCAGCCAGCCGACCGGAGCATCATTGACGCGAACTTCGAGCAGCTGACATGCCGCCGGCAACTGCAGGCGAAGCAGGCAGCGTGGGCAATGGGCCAGCCAATAGGAGAAACGCACACGTGTCCGGCCAGCGGGAGCTCTCCAGCAGTCGGCCTCGCTGTGCAATGCCTGCGCCGCTGCGGTACGACTACCCGGCAACCGCACGGTGACGGGAGTGGCGAGGGGGTCCGCGGGTAAACGCCAGGCATCTTTATCGAAACTGGCCCCCTGGATTTGGGCGTCGCGAGGCCAAGCCGTCAGCCGATGCCGTACCGTCGCCGCGTCGCTTACCGCGACTACTGGCAAGATCACGTCGCCGTTCTCGTTCCGTGGCGGGCGCCCTGCCAGCCGAAACCGCACCGTTTGATCGAAGAGCGAGGCGGCATCCGGGAGTCGCAAACGAATGCGGTACCCGCTACCTTCCGTCAGCCGTTCCATCTCGGTGAATTCCTCGGGGATGACCAGTGGAGGATCAGCTTGCCAGGGCCGTACCAGGACGTCCACGTTCCGCAGTGAGCCAGTGCTGATGCGGCACTCGACGAGGGTATCCCACCACAGCGGTTCTGCCGTCAGGGTCGTGGTCATCAGAACCTGCAAACTGGTCGCCATCGGCCGGAATTCCACTACTCCGCTATACGACGGTCCCGATGCTAGGTAACTCGCTTTGCCGGGCGACTCGGCGGTGACGCTTAAACCCTCCGCTTTGGTCAGCTGGAATTGCCATCCACTTCCGGCGGTCACCTCGAAAATGGAGCGGGACTGACGGAAACCGGGGAAGCGAATGCTCGGCAAGGCTAAGCGGCGCCGTTCGCTGTCTCCGGACGCCGGCAACGAACCCTCTATCCGCACCAGGGCACTGGGCAACCGATTCTGCCACCACAAGCGCAGGCTATTCCCTTCCTGCTGCCAACCAGCCAGCTGCTCTCCGGAAGCCTGCACCACGCGAAAACCGGTCGGGAGTTGACATACCATAGACACCGGTAAACTACCGCTGGACGCCTGCAATTTCGCCTGCACCGAGACTTTCACCTGAAGTCCGTCGAATCCCAGAGCCACCACCGACTCAGCGAGGAGCTCGGGTGGTTGCGGATGTGCGAGGATGCGAAATCGCGGCTGCACACCCGTGATCTGGAAGAACTGACGACCGGCATGGACAGGAGCGCGGAGGGCTGATCCCCCATGGTTCGGCGGCACGCTACCCGGTTTTGCCCCATCTGGTGAGGCAGGGCTGGGGAGCGTTAGCCCTCCCTGATTGGCAGGTGTCGGCAAAGGTATGGGCCAGCGAGAGGCGGGTTCAGCAGGAGAACCGGCAATTGCGGCCTGTGCCCGTGCCACAACTTCCACCGCCAGGCCTTCCTCAGCCAGCCAGGTAAACCAGGCCTGGCGGGTAGCAGGAGCGGCTGGCGGAAGCTTGCCGGGTATGTCCGTGGAGTCCCAACTACGCGGCAGGCTCAGCCACAAGGCCAGCCAGCGGTCGGTCCGAGAAGGTATCGCCTCCAACTGAGCCAAGGCCAGCTGCAGTGGGATGCCTGGGGCCAGCGCATAGGCGGTGAGGTGCGCTGCCTGCCAGCGTGCCCAAAGTGATGCACTTGCCGGATCAACGGCCAACTCCAGAGTAACCTGCCAGGAGCCGGTGATGGGTCGAGCTGGCTCGATCACCAGCACACGCCCCAACGGGCTGGGAACGACCCGCCAGCCTATCGCTACGGGCGGAGCGTTGCCTGTGGGGCGAATCTCCACCGTCTGAACATCGCAAAAGTCGGGTATCAACCAGCGGATTTCGCTGGCTAGCCCGCTTGTGATTTCGTACCGGGCCACGGTTTGCAGCCGGACTTCTTTTGCACCGATGCGGAGTAAGTGATACTCCTTCAGTCTCGAAAGAGGCGGGCTGGTGGTCGGCGTGTGCCAGTACAGTAGCACTTCCGCCACAGGTCCGAGCTCCGCTTCCAGGAAGGGCTGCGATGCGTCTGGGCCTGCTGTCGGCGGGACGGTGTCGCCGGTCGGTTTTTGCGCGGGGCTCTTCGGCGAAAACCGTCGCTGGCCACGCGCCGTCGGGCAATCGGCATTCCTTATCCCGGCTGGAAACGTCGCCCGCAGTTGCGTCATGGGCATGGGCGGTACTTTCCAGGACAGGCGACGTTCCTGGTCGCTGCCCTGGATTTCCACCTGGCCGATCAGTGTGAGCAAATGTTTACCAGGTTTGCGCAGGCGGATTTGCAATCCGCCAGCCGGGTCGAGCGGAGCTAGTTCCAGCGGCGTCGTCTGTGCCGCATGAACCTCCGAGGCCTGTTGCCACCGCACTCCGCTTACCGGCAAGGATAGCTGGACTTCGACGCGGAGCTGGTGAACCTCGAGTTCCCAGATGACGCGAGCCGGGGCGAATTCCTCAGCCCGACCGCTGCCGGACACCTTTGCCGTGTCGTTCTTGGGCGAAGGCTTCAAGGAGCCGCGGTGGGCTGACGCTCGCTGTTCCTGGGGCGAAGCCGCTACCTCGACTCGCCAGCGACTGGCAGTAATGATGTAGGGCGGCTCCGTCGTTCGCGGGCGCAGAGCCTCTTGCCAGCGTTGCCACCACACTTGCGGTACTAAGACCCAATGGCGTACCCGTTCACCGTCCACCTCGCGGTAATGCAACAGCGTGACCGTCGGGCGGGGTTTTTCCTCGTTGGCTGGGCCTGCGGCAACCTCGTTGGCATTACTGGCGAGCACCTGGGGCAGTTTTGAAACTATCGCCAGACCAACTGCCAGGAGCATCGCACCTGAGGTGAAGGTGCCTGGCGCAGCAAGCCAATTCGCGGTGCTGGTCTGTCGCGTGGTGCTGCGTGCCGACAACGAATTCCTTCGCAAACTCAGTACCCCGACAAAAGCTCCGGCAACGACCAGCCATAACGCTGCTGGAACCAATTCATCCGGCAGCCAGATCAGTCCGAGCACAGCCAGGGCAGTGAAGGAGATCACGCCAGACACGGTCCAGCGACTGGCCCAGCGCAGTCCCCAGGCTCCCAGGATGGCAACGAGTGCCGCCACCGATGCCGACAAAGCCTGAGCACGCTCCGCTTCGATCCAGACTTCAGACAGGGGCAGCAACGACTGGTGTAATCCCGCCGCGCTGCTGCCGGGCCCAAGGATTTCCCACAGCGCAGTTGAACCGGAGAGATGGGGAGACGGCAACTGTTGCTCGGAAGAAGAGGCGTTGTTGACCATTTCATTACACCACAACTGCCAGGCCAGTTTTGCTTCTTCGGCCGCGTCCAGCAGCGTGGTCAGCAAATCGGGCTGCGTGTCGCCTGAATAACGGAGCTTGTTCGAGCGCGTCAAGGGAGCCCAGCTCGCGGGCAACCGCAGCACAGTGCGTTGTGCCAGGCAAAGAGTCGGGGATTCCCATTGAGGCGTGGCCAGAGACAATCGGCTGACACAGACCAGGGGGCTTGCTCGTAGCGCGTAGCGGACGTGGTACACTACCGAACTGTCGGGAAATCGCGGGAGTGTAACGATTCCGGTTTCGTCCACCGCGCCGACTCCGCTTGCCGGAGCCGAGACCGCAAACCCGTGGCTCACGCGCAGGACACGGGCAAGGCGAAAGTCGGCTCCTTCGGGCAGGCGCAATCGCAGGGGGTCAGCAGCGACGGATTCGGGTCCACCCGCGGAAACACCGCTGCCGGCCCGATGCATCCAGGCGTAGTAATCGCAAACCAGTTCCTTGCCACCGCTCCAACTAACCCCCAACAACGCCCCGTCCAGCACTGGTGGGGCAGTCGGCCATTCGTGCAGGCGAACTTCAACCACCGCGGGCTCCTGATACGAACTCACTGGACACATGGTCTGGACATCGGAACGGTTAGCTGGCACGGTCGTGGTAGCTCGCGATCCTTTGCTGCCGGCAGCGGCTGGCCCGTAAGGTATTGGAAGTGCGACCAGTTGCCATTCCGGTGGAAAATCCTCACTGACGGAGAGGCGTCCTTGCCACCATTGCTGCGGCAGGCCAGACGCCAGCGGCACGCGCCACAATAGCTGCGTGGCTGGCTTAGACCTGGTGCTCCTGTCTCCCTGGTCGCCGGCATCGAATTCACCTGACTGCGAGGCCGATTCCCCAGCGGTAGGACGAGCCTCGGCCAAACGCGGAAATAGCGAGTCGGCTTCCAACCGCAGAGGTGCCAGCAGCGGCCTGTCGAAGGTCCATTCGTAGATGGTCCAGTTCACCACGGCGGGCTGAGGGTTATTCCTCTCGTCGTGTGGAACGGAGACGGCCGTTTTTTCCTGAACGGAGCGCTTTTGAATATTTTGCAGCCGCGCGTCGCCGGAAACGACCCGCCAATTCAAATCCGGTACATCGCCGGGAAACCGCACCTGGGCCGAGCGAACCAGCCCGGAGACCGGCTCGATCTGCACCGACCAGCGCACGCGGAGATGCTGCGTTGGCCGCCCCACTGATGCGGCTTGCGACTGTGCGATCGGCGGCCGTGAAGAAGGGGCGTCTTCCGATCTCAGGAGCGGCGAGTGTACGCCCGCTGGCCACGGCGGTTCGTGTACACTCGTCGGCGATTCCAGCCGTGCGTGCACCACCGTGCGATACACCGGCGGCAACGGTTCTACTCGCATCCGCGCCGCACTTGGTAACGGGCCGACGAACACATAATCCGCCGGGGGCTTGTCCGTATCCCCGGGTTTGCCAGGACGCAATGGCCAGGAGGAGCCAGGCAGCACCACGCCTGCCAGTCGGCGACGCCCACTCTCATCGCGGAGACGCTCCAGCCAGAGATACCACGTCGCCTGCCCCCAGCTGACCTGCTCGGGGACCACTTCCGGCAAGGGCCAGTCGTGGCGCTTAGAAAAATCCGGCTGAGCCTGAGCTGCCCGCAGACGCAGGGTCATCACAAGCGTGGCCGGGGCTTTCAACGTTCCTTTTTGCAATTCTGCGACGAGCCGCTGGCCTTGCTGACGGATGTGCCAGTCTTCTTCCTCCTTTCCGGCTTGCAGTTGCACATCCTCGATCTGCCAACCTTCCGGCAGACGCACGGGGAAACTGAAGACCGAACCGGAACGCACCGACCAGGTTAACTGCGCCAGTAGTCGGCTCTCGGTGACACCGAGTTGACAATGAAATTCCCCCTGCGCGGAGAGGTCGGCCGTCTGCCGCGTTACTTGCGCACGCGGGAAGGTGATGGTGGGCAGCAGGGGTGGATGGGCCTGTTCCAGCACCAGCTGCCAGGTATTCTCCGGTGCCAGCTGGGGCGGTTGCTGCGGTTGAAAATCACCGAACTGCCAGGAGTGCAAACGCCACTCCGGACTCCAGCGAATGGTCAGACGGCTGGTCATCGAAGCTGCACCAGCCACTTGGGCGAGCGGAAACACCATCGCACCGGGTCGCAAAGGTTGGGGGCGACAGACAATTTCCAGTTCCGCGCGGCGTTCGCGGGCTGAAGGAAAATCTACTTCCACCAGGGTGCCTTGCGGGGAGATATGCTGCTGCCAGTTCTCTGCCGACAGGCCCCGCAACCGTTCTTGCACACTCTGCACTTGTGTGCCAAGCGGCAGTGTGATGAGGAGGCGTCCGGGACGCTCCGGGGTGGTCTCGAAATCGAGCTGGTACCGCGCCTGCCAGCGGTCGGTAACGAGGACGTGCTCGGCTTGCTGTTGCACCTGCAGAATGGCCGGGCCCGCTTCGCTGGCGCTACGACGCAGCGACAGTTCCAGACGCGTTTGCCCTGGAGTCAACGCCCAGGAATAGCGCAGCCAGCCGGGTCGGTCGGCCAATGCCGTCACCCGCACCGGAGGCGTTTCCCCGTCCCGCAGTGTCGGTCGCCGGGACGCCGGTACTTCAAGCGAGAAGCTGGCCAACTGCGCCGCGGGAAACTCCAGGCTCGCCAGTTCTTCCTCACCGCGGGTCTCCAGACGCGCCGACCAGGAAAAGGCCACCTGGCAGTAGCGCTCTGGCCAGTCAGCCCGGGGCGGAGTGTTCGCAGAGGCGGGGCTAGCGTTGCTGCGCTCTGCTGTCCAGGATTTTTCCGTTGCCGATCCGCCAGGCAGCAATATGCCGACTTCCCCGTTCGCTGCCACTCCGCCAAGCACCTGCTGGCCGTTGACCGTCACCGGTAGGCGCAGGACCAGCGAAAAGGGCTGCCAACGCCACCACGTCGCACCGGCTGCTCCAGCCACTGATGATCCCAACTGCTGGTTTGCCGGCGGGCTGACACCTGCTGCTGCTGTCGAAGACGCAGCTTTTTCCACGGCTGGGCACCAGACCTGCCAGCGTGCCTCGCCTACCAGTGCCAGCCCGGACCAGCTCGCCTGATACTCCGCCTGGAGAATCTGCAGCGACGGGGCGGGTTGCTGTTGCTGCCGAAGTGCCGCCAGAGTTTGTTCCAGCTCTTCGCGAGAGATGCGCACCCAGCCCGGCTCGCGCTGCAGTTGCGCTTCGGCTGCCCGTGCCTCCAGCAACACATGGCGGATCGCCACTTCCTGGCCGTAGCCACGCGTGAGAACCAGCCCGACGACGAGCTGAGCCAGACACGCGGCGAAAGTCAGGCAGACCAGCGGCGGATGCCAGCCCGTCGGGATGTGGCGATAAGCGTTCGGCATAGTGCTCTCGGGACCGCATCGGGTCAATTGGAGGGCGACGGCGACCGGGATGGTAGGCCGCCTGGCTGGCCGGTGCTGCTGGGTAGTGGGTGCGGGAGCTGCCCGGCTGGAGCCTCCACCGTGGAGCGCGGCTTGACCGGCGCTGCACTGGCCGGCGGCGGTTGTTGTACCGTCGAACCCAGCGGAGCCGACTCAAAACCCGCCTGCCATTCCAGTCGCTTTTCCCACCACCAGCGTTGCAGTTCGATGGCCAGGATCAGCACTGCGACGATGAGAATCCCGGGCAGGGCACCAGCGAAGGTGGCCACCAGACACCAGCTGCTCCACCAGGCCAACAACAGCAAGGCCGCGGCTGCTACCAGGAGCGCGGGCAGACGGAGCCAGCGGGGACCATATAGCCAGACCGCACCGACCAGGACGGCGATCAGCGAACAGCCGAGAGTCCAGGCATGCCTGGCAGCAATCGCCACCTGCATTTCTCCGATAGCACCATGTTGCCGCCACACGTAAAGCGGGGCGTTTTCCCCAGGGCTGGTGTCGCGCCCGCTAGTCAGCCAACTCTCCAGGCTTTGCCGCGAACGCTGGCTGGTTGGAAATTGCAACCAGTTCCAGACGGCCAGGGAATCGAAATGCCAGTGCCAGTTTTCTTCTGGCAGAGCGGAAGTGGCTACGTAAACCGGTCGCCACGACGGCTCGAGAAGCAGGGCCCAGCGGACCACACCCGGTTCGATACCCGGCTCGCTTTCCGGTAGCCGACACCGCACCGGCCAGGGAATCATAGCCATCGTCGGCCCAGCGTCGGGTCGTGATGCACTCAAGCGGTAATGCACCTCCAGCAACAGCCCTCGGGACAGGAATCGCGGCTCGATCAGAAGTCGGAATCGTGATGAACCGTCCTCCGCACTCTCCGGGCTCGGCGTGATTTTTTCTCTGTTGGCAAGCACCTGCGTCAAAGTAGCGTCGGGAGGCAGTTGCAGAGTCAAAGTTGTGCTCCCCAGTCCGGTCAACCAGTATTTGGCCTGCACGGACATCCTGCTGCTGCGGTCCTGGGCGGGTTGAAGTAGAACCAGAAGCCGATCCGCCAGGCTGGGGCGAGGGGGTACCGAACGGGTTTGGAGTACCAGCGGGGCATCGGCCACCAGGCTCATCAGCGCCAGGTCAGGGGCGAGTTCATCCGTGGAGTCCCCGCGGGCTGACGACGGCCGATCCTGATCCGCCTGCCAAAGCGATCCGGGCACAGGCGTCACCATCAAGTCGGCCGTGTGCCAGCATCGTAACCGCAACGTTTGCAACTCCGCTTCGTCCCGAGCGGGCAGGACTATTGGCACCGGCAAGGTCCCGTCACCGCGCTCGCTCATGTCCAGCGGTGCCGTATGGTTGAAATGCATCTCGCAGCCGGTGAAAGTCCCGGGTGGCAAAACAAGGCGTCGCCAGGAAGATTCCTCACCGCCCTGCTGGGACACCGTCTCCAGCGGTACCCACACTTCCTGCCAGGTGAGGGTTTTCGCTTTTGGCACGGCCAGGCGCAGTCGTACCCGCTGCAGTTCGCGTAGTTCCGGTGGGACTTGCAAGTTCAGAACCGGCGGCGTGGTCACGCTGAACTGCCACCGCAGCACCTGCTCCAATTGCCAGCGCTGCCGCGTCACGCACAGCTTCCCTTCCCACTGGGCTGCCGCCAGATGCGGTTGCCAGGCCAGGTCAAGCACAATCCGTTCTTCTGCGCCATGGGAGTCCCAGGGTAATTCCGCTGGCGGATGCAAGGGCAACTGGGCGTACAACCGCCTGCCGCCCGGTCCCAACAGCCCGCGAGTTTGCGGCCCAAGCGTTAGCTGGAAAAGGAACTGCGTGGCAGGGAATTGCACCTTCGCTTCCAGGACTCGCACTTCGGCTTGGACGTTGCGCCCGTAATGCTCCCCATACGCTCGCACCAGCCAGGGGAGGGCGAACTCTTTTCTCCCCTTGAACGGCGCGCTACTGGCTGGGGACTGGCCTCCGACTTGCCCGGACGGATGCGGACTGGCAGACGCCAGTGGCGTCCATCCTTCCAGGGTGATTTTGTGTGGCAGGAATTGGCTGCCAGCCAACTGCACACGCACAATTCGTGGTTGGGGTTGATCCACCACCAGGTTGCTCGGCAAACCGCGCTGATCCAGTTCAAATCCTTCCGGCCAGTCGAATTCGAGTTCGCGCCAATTCAGCCGCTGTACGCGTGTCAGCTGCCACTCGCCCCGGACGATCAGGGCTTGTGGCGTCACCAGAACGCTGTATTGCGCCTGTACCTCCACCAACGGTGGCAGGGTGCTGCCTTCCTCTAATCGCAGTTCCAGTTGCACTGGCTGGGCCAGATAGCGAAACCGATTGGCTTCGATGGCCTGAACGTTACCGTTCCAACTCACCGGGCGATTCTCCGGGTTATTCAGCTCGATAGTGCCGAACTGCTGATACTCGGCCGGCTCGATTAACTCCAACCGGGCTATGGCAAGGCGAACCGGCCCCTTCTGCGGCAAATTCTGTTGCCAGCGCAGCGTCCACGACCAGGACGGAGTGCTGGAACTCAGTGGTGTCGGCAACTGCAGGGTCACCGTGCCCTGGCCATCCGTTGACAAAGAGTTCCAGGTAGCACGGTTTTCTTCGCTCCAGAAAATTTGCGAGCTTCCAGGTGGCAAACGCAATCGCACCTGGCTTACCTCGCCCTGACGCACCGACAGCGTCAGCCGTGCTTCAGTCTCGACAACCGCCTCGCGCAACGTAACCACAATATTGCCCGTCAGGGTGCCGGCTGGGCCAGGCAATTGGCTTTCCACCGGCTGCCAGCTCAGTTCCAATCGGCTGAGGACACCTACGGCGTCACTAAGCAACCGCGTGCCGGCAATTTTTCCGCCTCCGCTCTTTGCTGGGCTCGGATCAGGCCATTCGCCAAATTCCAGCCGCAGCATCCCCCCGTTTTTCACGCTGGCTGACCGAACCTTACCAGGAACCACCATATCCAGGGTGGTGATGGCAGCGGGGGGAGCATTTTCGAGCACGGCTGTATATTGCCGCTGTCCCGCATCGTAGGAGACCGCAATCGGCGTCTCCAGCACCAGTTCGTGGCGACCAGGGGAAGCGACCACCGCGCTCAGCCTGCCGTCGTTGCTGGTCCAGCTTACCGGTCCCCCGTCCAGTTCGGCTCGTGTCAACCGGGCTCCTTTCAGCCCCACTTCGACTCGCTGTTGCGACCTGGTCGTGGCGAACAGCAGGCGCATCTGTAACAGCAACAAAGGTCGGCTGCCGGCCCCTTGAGGGAAAATGACTCGCCCCTGGTAATGGCACTCCGCCAGCAGCACCTCCGCCGGGTTTTCCGCTGGCCGCGAAGGTTGCACCTGCTGCAACAACTTCTGATACGCTTCCGGCGAGAGCAACACCCACCGCACCGGGCTGCGTTCCAGCGCCTGCTTCAAATCCTCGACGACAACGATGATCTGGTCTTTCGGCAAGGGCAGATTGTCCAGCGCCGGTGCGGGTTTAGACGCTGCAGGTTTCGACTCCGCCTGGGACACGTTCTCTTGCCCCCGGAGCAAAACTACCGGGCCCAGCAGCAGTCCCCAGACCGCCAGCACCTTCACTACCACGCCACGCTTACACCCACCAATCCCCGGCATCTGGTTGTTCCTCTTTGTGCCCGGACGTGGCTCGACCTGCTGCCTTTTCAGATAGGATAGCTTTTTCGCTGGCGTCGCACACCGTGGCCAATACCGCTAACCCCACTTCTCATTCGCCAGTTACGACGGCCAGGAGATTTGCTGCTTTCAAACAATTATAAGTCGCGGCTTGGCGGTGACACGTAGCCCAGCGTCGCACCAGCCGCACCGCTGCTGGCGGCGAACCCGGCCTGTCCAGACACTGACGCTTCCCAGCAACAACCTCTTGCGAAACATTCATTGGAAGCCGTATATCCAGCTCAGTCAGCGCACAAACTTCGGGCCGTTCCCACGCGGCTTCTTTGGGATAACCCACAGGCTTACGAGCCCATTTCACGGCAAGCCCGGACATTCTCCAGGCGGCGCTGCCTTCGCTGGGGCGAGCTGTTCGCACGGCGTGGACAAAGAGCCCGTCAGCTCGCTATCTTAGATGAGCATGACTGGCGATTGGAAACTCTGGCTGGATGTGGCCCGAGAGGCCGCTCGGCAAGCAGCGGAAGTATTGCAGCGCTGGCGGGCGCATTTCTCGGTGCGGGAAAAAGCGTTCAATGACCTGGTCACCGAAGCCGATCTCGCCGCCCAGGAAACTATCCGCCGCATCCTGTACAACCGCTTACCCGATATCGCTTTTCTCGGTGAGGAATCGCCAGCGACGCCGGGGCTGGCGTCGGAGCTGTGCTGGGTCGTTGACCCACTGGATGGCACCACCAATTACGTGCACGGCTTGCCTTGCTACGCCATCTCAATTGGGCTGATCCAGCACGGCATGCCGGTGCTCGGTGTCATCCACGACCCACTGCGGCAGGAAACGTTTTCTGCGGTTCGGGGCCAGGGCGCCTGGCTCGACGACATCCCGATTCGCGTCAGTAACTGCCACCATTTGCAAGACGCCTTGCTGGTTACCGGCTTTCCCACGGATTGTCGCGGCAAAGAGTACGTGTTCGCCGCCTGGCGAGCCCTGGCTTTGCGCAGCCAGGCCGTTCGCCGTATCGGTTGCACCAGTCTCAACCTGGCCTGGCTTGCCGCCGGACGCGCCGATGGTTGCTGGAGCTACGAAATTCACCCCTGGGACGTCTGTGCCGGCATCTGTCTGGTGGAACAGGCCGGCGGCCGGGTTTCTACTCCCGACGGCCGACCCTATACTTTAGACCACCGCGATTTCGTTGCCAGCAATGGTTGCATTCATGACGCTATCTTAGAGGTTTTGCGGGAATGCGGCGGCTGGCATAACAACAACGGTGCCTAAATTTCGATCTTGCCCGGAAATTCACCAGCGGAAGTTATACATCAGATAGAATAGTTCGGGGGATTGTCCTGGCCCGGTGGCCTTGATAAAGTCCCCGGCATAGAGTTTCGACCAGCCGACTAAAACTTCCGAATGATTCGTCAGATGGAAGTTGAAAACTAAGTCCAGCTCGTGTCCGACATCATTGCCAGCGGCACCGGTCAGGTCGGCGCGAATCGGCACACCAGCCGCATTATACAGAGCATCCTTCGGACTCACCAGCCAGAAACGGTGATATTGCACCCACAAGGTGATCCACTTAGTCGGATAGAGGAATAAGTGCATGTTGAAGTCGTGGATGTTCTGCCGACCGACTAAGTCGAGCCAACCCAAATAATAGTGACCGAACGGGAATAGCTGGTTGAAGGTGTTGAATTCGCCACTGTTCGGCGTGCGGTCGCCCGATGCGAAATCATAATATACCCAGAAGGTCGGACTCCAGAACCAGTCCGTACGGGCGTAACCAAGTCCAACGGTAGCCATCGCGGCGACAATGTCCTGGTTGCCACGTTCTCCCAACTGCAAAGCGGCCTCGAAATCCCAGAGCCAGCGACTCTCCAGATCCCCCGCATATCGGCTGCCAAGCGTGTGGACGTTATAGGGGGCCAGTTGCAGTCCACGCAGCGTAACATTATTAGTGTTATCGAGGAATAAGTAGTACATATCCAGGAAAGTGCCACGGCGGGGACGATAAGTCGTCCAGATACCGGCGAAATTCTGATTATTATCTTTCGAATCCAGTCGCGAGGGGTTGGGGATCACGGGTTGCAACCAGAAAACATCTATATCCCAGTTTTCGCCCTGGCGATACGCGCGGACACCGTCAAAAGTGCGGCGGGTGTTCGCCCAATCGAGTGTCGAAATCAACCGTTGCGAACCGAGCAATATCTCCTGCCGACCCAGGCGTACATAGATGGGATGGTCTTCCCATTCACCCGCCTTGATTTCCACGAAGGCGTTCAGGAAATCCGAGCGGTTGACATCTATACGCAGGGGCGGCAAGTCCGGGTCTAAAGAGTGGGCGTCAAGGAACTCGGCATAAAGTCGCACTAAGTCTCGATACCACAAATCCGCCCAGACACGGGTGCGAATCAAGGTATAGTCGTTTTCAAACCCACTCAGGCGACTATTCACTTCATGCATATAGCGGGTCCAGAACTGCCCGCCCGTGGCAAACAGCCAGTTATCCCCTAAATGAACGCGGTGCAGGAAATCCGACCAATCAAAGTCGGTGTTATTCGGATCCTCCAGGTAGCGAAAATCGGCGTCGAAGAAGGAAGGCGGCATCAGGGCAAACCGAAAATAAGGGAACTTCGGAGGAGCCTGGCGATAATTCCCGGTCAACCAGTCGTAAAGCGAGTAGTAGCCCGGCCCGGTAGGCGGTACCGGGAAGTCGCCGACACGCGGATAGATTCGTACCGGCGGAACCCGGCTCCAGTCCACCGGCACGTCGGAATAAAGCAAGCGGCTGAGCAAACCATCTCCGCTGCCATCGAAATAAATCTCCTCGATTCCGGCCGGTGCTGGACTCGCCGTCTCGGTCGAGGACCCGGGTGGATTGGGCAGATTTTCTTGTGCAGAACTGATGCCAGGCCAGCCGGCGACCTGGGCCAGCGCCAGCATCCCAGATATCAGTGCCGACATAATGGGCAAGCGTCCTGTCGCGGCCCTGGACATAGTGCGTGTCTCCTGTGTCCTGGCGGGAAAGGGGCTCGGCAGACGAAATATCGGTGCACGCGACATGAACGCTATCTTCATATTGGTTGCGATGGTTCTCTGATCGGAAGGTGCATAGAGGAAGTTTCGCTACGGGCGCTAAAGTTTTTCATCCACTTGACGCTGACCGTTGGCCTAGTAAACTCGAGCCTCATGATGGAACGCAAGCCGTCCGTGATAATCCCTCAGTTGCCCAGCTTTGATATGCCCGTGAAATTAGGGACGGGCTTTACCTGAGTTTGGGCCGGTTAAGGCCGGCGTGTCCGTTGCGCCCAGGGAGTGCTGGCAGCCAAACCGCGCAATCACGGCGGGTTTCCACCTGCCGCTCCTGATCTGAGCTGGAAGGTGCGCGCTGTTGGACAAACTTGACGGACAAACCTTTGTGCTGCTTACAGAGCAACTTTTCCATGGCCAAGCCATAGCACAACAACGGAGAGTCAGCTATGTGGCGAATGCTGACGGTTCTAGTGGCGGTATCGGCGACGCCGATGCCAGCGCTGGCCCAGGTGCCGGCAGCCCAATTGCCCAAGCCCGGCACAGTGGTGATAGACCGGTTGCGGGGCGAGGTGATTTTATCAGCGCGGGTGCAGTATCCGCGAGGCAAACCCTGCATTGACGAATACGGGGAACGGGTTCAGGCCTTCGTTGGTTGTGCCCGTGCTGCCGGGGGCGAGGCCAAGATGGCCGAGTATTTTGTCTTCCTCGTGGACGTACCCACGGAAGAAGTGTACGAAGCTTTGTTGCAGCTGGGGTGTAAGCCGCGGGTTCATTACAGCATTCAGGAGGGTCGCAAGCGCAGCGGCCTGAAGCCCACTACCAGTCCCGAAGATTATCTTCAAGGCGATCCGGTGCAACTTTCCATATTCTGGCAGGAGAACGATCGCTGGGTGGAACGGCCCTACCAGGACTTCGTGACCGAACGCGTCCTGGTGGACGGTAAACCCACGGAAAAACCCTGGACACCCCATTTCGTCTTTCACGGTTCGGGCGTGATCCACAAATCGGGTACCGGTTGCATTGCCTGTCCGTGCGATTGTGCCGGCGGGATTATTGCGGATAATCGCTATCCGGTTTATGATCCGAAACCGCTCGTGAAGTTCCACCTGAGCAAAGCCCCGAAAGAAGGGACGCAGGTTTATGTGCGCATCCGCCCTCTGATAAGCCGTTAGGCATTGGCGGGCGAAGCTGCCTCCACGTGCCCCACCCGCTGCTTCAGCAACTCTCCATCCAGCGTTCATCGAGCCGCTGACCGGTGAGAAGGTGGAATTCCGTCACGTCCACCGGGCGAAAACGCACGCGGTCGCCCACACGCAGCGGGAAAAATTCGCTCTGCAGGTCAGCAATGACGAGTGGTGTGCGGCCGATCAAGTGCCAGCCACCCGGAACCGCCGACGGATAGATCCCCGTTTGCCGACCGGCCACGCCTACGCTGCCCGGCTCAACTCGCGGTCGTGGCGAGGCTAACCGCGGCACTCTGGCTATACGCTCCGGCAAATAGCCCAGGTAAGGAAAGCCCGGGACAAAGCCTATCGCATAAACCGTGTAAATAGGGCCGCTATGCAGAGCCACGAACTCACGCACACTGCACTGGCACAATTCCGCGACGCGATCCAGATCCGGCCCCAGATCGTAACAGCACGGAACTTCATAGAGCCGACCGCACCTCTCTGCCGTTTCCGATGGCCAGGTGCATAACACGTCCGCGACGGTCTGGTAATCCGCCTTTTCCAGATCGTAAAACACGGCGAGGCTGTGATAAGCCACCACTACGTCGGTCAGCCAGTCGGGTCGGCGTTGTTGCAGTGTCTGGGCGAAGCCCTGGGCTTGGGCTTCGGTAGCGAAGAGCAAAAGCACGCCCTGATCCCCCAGCGGTTCCAGGCGCAGCGGAGCTGGCATAGTATGGGCCCGGAAGGACTCGTCAGTTCCTGCCGACCGTCATACAACAAGCGGGGCTTTTCGTGAGCACCAGTCAGGATAGCGGAAAACTTACCTGCTGCCAGCTTACTACCACGGAGACAGACAATCATGCGCATCAGCCGGATGCAGGTCTGGGTCATGGGGAGTGCCTGGAGGAACCTTACTTTCCTGCAACTGACCACTGACGAAGGACTGGAAGGGGTGAGCGAATGCCGCATCTCTAACCGCACCCAAGCATTGCTCGGCTACCTGGAAGAAGCGAAAAACCGCTATATTCTCGGCAGCGATCCGTTTCGGATAGGACACACGGTGCTGCGTATGTTTCGCGACGATTATGGCCGTGTTGGGCAAATCGTGGCGACGGCCATTGCCTTGGTGGAGATTGCCTGCTGGGATATTATCGGCAAGGCCACCAATCGACCGGTTTATGAATTGCTCGGTGGTGCCGTGCGCGACCGGATCAAGGCTTACGCCAACGGCTGGTATCAGGTGCCGCGTACCCCCGATGCTTTCGCCCAAGCCGCGAAAGCTGCGGTTGCTAAAGGGTACCGCGCACTGAAATTCGATCCGTTTGGCCCGGGCTGGTATGAATTGGACAGGAAAGAACGGCTCTTGAGTATCAGTCTAGTGGAAGCGGTACGAGCGGCAGTCGGGCCGGACGTGGAATTGCTGATCGAAATGCATGGGCGATTCAGCCCGGCGACGGCCTTGCGGATCGCGCGCGAACTGGAACCGTTCGATCCGAGTTGGATCGAAGAACCCGTCCCCGCCGACAACATTGCTGCTCTCGAAAAAGTCGCTCGCCGCGTGGCTATCCCTGTAGCGACGGGGGAGCGCTTGCATCACAAATACGAATTCCGCGAATTGTTCGAACGCCAGGCCTGCGATATTATTCAGCCGGACATCACCGAATGCTGCGGCTTGCTGGAAACGAAGAAGATCGCGGCGATGGCGGACCTGTATTACATGACGGTGGCGCCGCACAATGTAGCCGGCCCAGTAGCGACGGCAACAGCACTGCACTTTGCCGCCTGCACCACCAACTTCAAGCTTCAGGAACACTTCAACGATTTCACCGAACCCCACACGCGGCAGTGCGCCAGCGGTTGCCCGCCGGTCGTGGATGGTTATTTCCCGTTACCAAACGGCCCCGGTCTGGGCGTGAGCCTGAACCTCGACGTCATCCAGGCGCATCCGCCGAACTACGGCCATTTCAACCTGTTCGTCGAGGATTGGCAAAAACGCCAGGCCAATCGCCCGACTTGATTCTAAAATCTCGAACCACGGCGGAAGGGTCTAAAATAGCAAAGAGCGCCTTGCTACAGCGGGTTTCCCGATTCTTAGAGGAGGCAAACTATGCTACCAGGATATTGGCGCGGGCATTTTCTGGCTGCAGGAGTTGCTATTATTGCCATGAGCACGTGTGGCTGCATGGAGGGAAAGCCAGCCGTTTCCGCAGGACATGGACAGAAGGCGGGAACGGTTGTCGAACTGGACGGCCTGCAGTCCCCCACTCCCGCCAACTGGAAAGAGGTGCCCACCGATCAGCAATTCCGTTATAAGGTCTTTCGCTTGCCTGGTGAGAAACCCGATTTAGAGGCCGAATTGGTCATTTTCTATTTCGGTGAAGGCGTTGGCGGCGGCGTCGAAGAAAATATCAAGCGCTGGAAAAGCATGTTCCAGCCGCCGGAAGGTAAGTCCATAGATGAAGTCACTAAGGTGAGCGAGTTCCAGGTTGGCACCGTGCCGGTGGTGTATGTAGATATTCGCGGCACCTATTTATTCCGACCATTCCCGGCCTCGCCAAAAGTCGAACCGCGAAAAGATTATCGCATGATTAGTGTCATTTTCCGCTCGCCGAAAGGGCCTTATTTTATCCGCCTGGTCGGGCCCGAAGCAACCGTGGCGAAGCATCAAAAGGGATTCGATGAATGGTTGAAGAACTTCAAATAATTAGCCAGGCGGCCGCACATCCGCCTAATTCTGGCAGCGCGGAAGCGGTTCTACCGCTGGAATGGTTCGATTACTATCTGCCGCCGGAACTTATCGCTCAGGAACCCTTGCCAGAACGCGATCAGGCCCGATTATTAGTGGTGAATCGCCAAAGCGGCACCTGGGAACATCGTTACGTGTACGAGCTACCGGACATCCTCCGTCCGGGAGATTTAGTGGTGCTTAATAATACCAAGGTGATTCCGGCGCGCCTTTACGGGGTTCGGGCCAGTACTGGTGGTCGCTGGGAAGGATTGTTCCTGCGTCGCTGTTCCGATGGCCGATGGGAATTGCTCGCACAAACCCGCGGCAAGCCGCAACCCGGTGAGCAATTCCTGATCCCGCCCAGCTCGGCACAGGACAAGCGCGATCCCTTGATCCTAACATTAGAAGACCGCACCCAGGAAGGTCACTGGCTCTGCCGTCCGAACTTAGACGCTCCGCCCGAAGAATTGCTTGCTATCTACGGGCATGTACCGTTACCCCCCTATATTCGCCAGGGTCGCGATCGTCCCGAAGATCGGGAACGCTATCAGACGATCTACGCGCAGCAACCTGGTTCGGTAGCAGCGCCGACCGCGGGATTGCATTTTACCCCACGCTTATTGCAACGTTTGCAGGAGCGGGACATTGCTATTGCTTATGTCACCCTGCACGTGGGCATCGGCACGTTTCAACCGATCACCGTGACGGATGCCTCCCGGCACCAGATGCACGGGGAGTGGTGCCAGATAAGCGAAGCCACCGCCGGGCAGATCACGCAGTGCCGGCAGGGAGGCGGTCGTATCGTCGCCGTCGGTACCACAACCGTGCGAACCTTAGAAACCGTAGCCCAGACCGGGCCGATTCGCCCCTGGTGTGGCGAAACCCACCTCTATATTCGTCCGCCTTTCACTTTCCGCGCGGTAGATGTTCTCATGACGAATTTTCACCTGCCGCGCAGTTCCTTGTTGGTCCTGGTCAGCGCCTTCGCTGGTTTAGACCTGATTAAGCGAGCTTATCAGGAAGCGGTGCGGCAGCGCTATCGGTTTTATAGCTATGGCGACGCTATGCTTATTATTTAGGGGCTCCGATATCCAGGTGCTCGCTCGGAGAAGCGACAGGTAATAGCCAGAAAAAATGGGAAGACACCGCATGTTCCTGCCTTTAGGTGATGAAAACCGTCCGGGTGCACTGACGCCGCTGGTCAACTGGAGTCTGATCGCAGCTAACGTGCTGGTATTCCTGGCGCAACAGAGTAATCCGGCAATTACTTACGGTCTAAGTGTCGTGCCTGATGAAATCCTGACCGGCAGGGATCTGGTTCGGCCGGTCACTGTACCGCAGGTGGCTGGGCATACAGACGGCCCCATGACGATTCCGCAGGCGCCCGGGCCTAAGCCAATTTATCTGACCTTGTTGACCAGCATGTTTCTTCACGCGAACCTCTTGCACCTGCTGGGGAACATGTGGTTTTTATGGATATTTGGCGACAATTTAGAGGATGCAATGGGGCGGACACGCTACTTGCTTTTTTATTTGACCTGCGGTGTTATAGCAGGATTAGTGCACGTAGTTTCCAGTACGGAAGTGCCGCAACGCTATATTCCGACTTTAGGTGCCAGTGGGGCGATTTCCGGTGTGTTAGGAGGTTATATCGTCCTGTTTCCGAGAAGCCGGGTGACGGGCATTCTGTTTCGCATGATCGTAACAGTTCCGGCCTGGGTAGGGCTGGGTCTATGGTTCCTCTTTCAACTGGTGATGTCACAATTGGACGCAGGCGGAGGGGTAGCTTACGTAGCGCACATCGGCGGTTTCCTGGCCGGGGCCGGATTAGTTTTCTTGTTTGGGATTCGGCCAGAATTTCCCGTGCAAGTATGGGGCTGGCGGGGATACCGCTAAACTAGGACCGGCTCGTCCGAAACACCATCCGAGCCAGGCCAGCGCCAATTTCCTACACTGAATCTCGCTCGGGCGACCCAAGTCGGTCGCCCGTGCTTTTTCTGGGCGACAGGAAACGGGTGAGGGTATGGCCATCTGGCATTTGGGCTGGCAGGAGGAGGTACCCGCGGCGGTGCGTGGCAGCCTGGTGAGCATCGGTAACTTCGATGGCGTGCACCTGGGGCACCAGCAATTGTTACGACGGCTGCTGGCGCATGCGCGTCGGCGCGATGTCCCGGCCACAGCAATCACCTTCGATCCGCATCCCCTGACATTGTTGCGGCCGCAACCGCCGGAACCCCTGCTGACCTCGCCGGCAGAACGAGCCCGGCGGATTCTTGCGCTCGGTCTGGATCACGTGGTGGTGCTGCAAAGCGAATGGTCGCTTTTGCAACTGGAGGCGGAGCAGTTCTTAGGAGAAGTCATAGCGGCTCGCTTCGCCGCTCGCGGGCTGGTGGAAGGGCCGACATTTACTTTCGGTCGTGGCCGACGCGGAACCACCGAATTGCTGGTGCGCTGGTGCGTTCGGCACGGCTTGCTGGCCGATGTGGTGCCGCCGGTGATTCGCGATGGCGAAATCGTCAGCAGCAGCCGCATTCGCCGGGCTTTGCTTGCCGGTGATGTCACCAGTGCCCGGCGGTGGTTGGGGCGACCTTACGCGGTGTCGGGGCGCATTGGCAGCGGTGCCGGTCGCGGACGCGGATTGGGATTTCCGACGGCCAACCTGGAAAATGTGCCGACACTCCTGCCCGCCGACGGAGTTTATGCCGGGGTCGTCTGCTGGGGTGGCCAGCGGTACCCAGCCGCTGTTCATATCGGGCCCAATCCGACCTTCGACACGCCGCAACGCAAGCTGGAAGTATTTGTGCTGGGCTTTAGCGGTGAGCTGTACGGTGCGCAGTTGACAGTACAATTTCTGCAACGGCTCCGCGAGGTGCAGCGGTTTTCTTCCGCCGAAGCACTCCGCCAACAGATTACCCGTGACGTGGAACTGGTGCAGGCCGTCTTCCGCACCGAGACCACGACTTAGACCCGGGCCTGCAGCATTGCGACGCGATCGCGACCGCCGCATTGGCAACTAAGGAGCGAAGCATGGCCGAGGAGCAGCATTGGTTGTTGACGGATATTGCCGCGGATTTATGGACGGAGCGCTTTCATGTCAGTTCGGGGGATTTCTCGGGCATCCGGTTCCCGGCATCGTGGTTCGTCAGCAAGCGGACACTGCATGGTGGCCGCCGCGATGGTGTCGAGCTGGTCGAGGTGCACAACGGTACTCTGACCCTGAGTATTTTGCCGACTCGCGGCATGGGCTTGTGGCGTGGGGAATATCGCGGTCTACGGTTGGGCTGGCAGGCACCGATCCGTGGGCCAGTTCATCCGCAATGGGTCCACCTGATGGATCGTGCCGGGCTGGGTTGGCTCGACGGTTTTGACGAATGGATGTGCCGATGCGGGCTGCATTCGAACGGCCCCCCCGGCCACGATCCGCACACGGGGGAGTTTCTCCCCTTGCACGGTCGCATTGCCAATCAACCGGCTCATTACCTGGCGGTGCGGCTCTCCTGTCAGCCACCTTACTGGCTGGAGGTGCATGGCCGGGTCCAGGAGACCACGCTGTTTTTCTCCCATCTGGAATTACGGAGCAGAATTCGCACGGCCGTGGGCGCTGCCTGGCTGGAGATCGAAGACGAGGTCGTCAATCTGAGTGACCGTGCGGCAGAACTGGAGTTGCTCTACCACTGGAATTTCGGCCCGCCGTTCCTCGAACAGGGCAGCCGCGTCGTCGCACCTGTGCGGGAATTGGCCCCGCGCAATGCCCACGCTGCGGCAGGAGTTGCCTCTTGGGAAACTTACGCTGGCCCCACCGCCGGGTTCGTCGAACAGGTTTACTTCGCCGAGTTGTTGGCCGACTCTACCCGCCGAACCCTCGCCTTGCTCCACAATAGCAACCAGGAACGGGGCGTGGTTTTGCGTTTTCGACAGGACCAGTTGCCGCGTTTCATCGTCTGGAAACACACGGCGGCAGTCGAAGATGGCTACGTAACTGGTCTGGAACCGGCCACTAATTTTCCCAACTTCAAGGCCTTCGAGCGGCACCATGGTCGCGTTCTAACTCTGCCGCCTCACGGCCAGTATCGCACCTGGCTGCGGATGGACGTGCTCGATCATCGCGATGCCGTTCGCTCGGTCCTGACCGAGATCGCCCGATTGCAAACTGTCCCGCCCACCATCCATCCCCAACCGCATCCGGACTGGTGCCAACCGTAGCTCAGCCATTCCTGGGATTTCGCAAGCAGGAATAGGTTGGGCGGGCTTGGCCTATTCGTCGTATCTTGAACATGCACGTGGGAGCGCGACGCGTTGGGGCTGACCGCTGGATATGAACCGCGGCTGCCCGATCCGCTTCGCCAGCACGGACATTGTGGAGTCTGCCCATGCTCAATAAATGGCATACACTCGCGACGACCCTGGCCGCCTGGTTCACGCTAGCCGTCGTCGCCGAGTTGCTGCCGGCCGAAACTCGCAATGCCGCTACCGTCGAAACGCGCATCCTGGCCGATCTCAAATTCCTGGCCGGCGACCAATGCGAGGGCCGCGGCATTTTCACCCAGGGTATCCACCGCGCTGCCGATTACCTCGCCGCGGAACTTCGCCGCCTGGGGCTGAAGCCCATCAGCGACCAGAACGGTTACTTCCAGCCGTTCCGCGTAGTCGGCCAGGCAAAACTGGGGCCGACGCAACGGTTGCTCCTTCACGGTCCGCAAGGGCAGCAACTGGCTCTGGAGCGAGGCAAGCATTATCAGGTGGTCGGCTTCGGAAGTTCGGGGCATGTAAAGGGCGAGGTCGTCTTCGCCGGTTTCGGCGTAACGACCACCGACCCGCCCTGGGACGACTTCGCTGGGCTCGATGTCGCCGGGAAAGTGGTCATCCTCTTGCGCAGGCTACCTCGCATCGAGAATGGCGAGGCGGCCATTTTCCCGGGCGGAAACGATCATCCGGCAGCGGCATTGCAAACGAAGGCAGCCAACGCGGCGTTGCATAAAGCGGCGGCTGTGCTGTTGGTCAACGATGCTGCTTTAGCCGCCCAGAACAGAGATGAACTCATGCCGTTTGACTACACCTCCCAGAGCCGCGAACCCGCTCCGTTGCCCATCCTCCACATCAAACGCGACGTGCTCGACCGAATGCTCGCCAGCACAGGGCACCGACTCGCCGACATCGAAGCTGCCATCCAGCGTCAGGCACGACCGCAGTCGCTGGCCATCCCCGGCTGGCAGGTGGAATTGCAGACGGAGATCGAACGGGAATACCTCACGCTCAAAAATGTCATCGGCGTTCTGGAAGGGGAAGGCCCGCTCGCCGACGAGACGGTCATCATCGGGGCGCATTACGACCATCTCGGTTATGGGGAACGCGGCAGTCTAGCCCGCGGCGTCAAAGCGATTCATTACGGAGCCGACGACAATGCTTCCGGCACGGTAGCAGTCCTGGAACTGGCTCGCCGTTTCGCACATAGCTCCGACCGGCAGCGACGCCGACTCGTCTTCATCTTCTTCTCCGGCGAGGAGCAGGGCTTGCTCGGTTCCCGTTACTACTGCAACAACCCTGTCTTCCCGCTGCAAAAAACCGTGGTCATGGTCAATTTCGACATGGTCGGACGTTTACGCGACGATCGGCTCACCGTTTACGGCACCGGTACCGCAAAAGGTTTTGACAAGCTCATAGACGAATTAGGCAAAAAGCACGGCTTCCAGATCAGCAAAGTGCCCAGCGGCTTCGGGCCAAGCGACCATGCTTCCTTTTACGGTCGTAAAATTCCGGTATTCCATTTCTTCACCGGGACGCACCCCCAGTACCATCGCCCCACCGATACCGTGGACACGATCAACGTCGCTGGCATTCGTCGCATCGTGGATTTAGGCGAGGAACTGATCTGCACCTTGGCGGTCATGCAACCACGCCCCGAATACCTTGCCGTCCTCACTCCCGCCAAACTCGGAGCCACGCCTCTGCGCGGACCTCGGCTCGGCATTCTCCCTAACTATGACGATGAAAAACCTGGCGTGCTCGTCGAGGAGGTTATGCCCGACGGCCCGGCGGCTAAGGCGGGAATCCAGCGCGGCGACCGGATCGTCGAAATCGCCGGGAAGCCAGTGCCCAACCTGACCGCGTACATGGCCGTCATGGCCAGCTTCAAGTCCGGCGACAAAATCGAGATCACTGTCCAGCGCAATGGCCGCCCAATCAAATTGCACGCCGAACTCCGATAATTCCACACACCAAGAGCAACAGCCGTCACCCCGCCGTGGTTCGACGCCGCCCATGCAGGGGAAATCGCAAATCCTAAGCACGCGCGGATTCGTGCAACACAAGAGCGGCGGGCGTAAGCCCCCCGTGGATCACGGTAGCGCGCTGGCAATGACGATGCCCCATACGCCGGAGACTGCCGACGCTGCGCCGGCGGCCGCCGTTGCACGCGCGTTATCCAACCCACAGCGGGCTGACGCCCGCCGCTCCTGACGAACGTGCGTTCGTGCATCGCAAAAGTCGCAATTCCGCCGGCAAACGTGCGCGTCGCAACGCGCAGGAGCGGGGGGCGTAAGCCCCCCGTGGTTC